>WLWD01000709.1_pt1:80000-211059 | contig 211059 bp, 150 predicted proteins | sample 6712731 | NCBI WGS metagenome assembly WLWD01 (sample SAMN12718690, study PRJNA576275) | sponge metagenome | isolation source: marine sponge | host: Mycale hentscheli | place: New Zealand: South Island, Marlborough, Capsize Point | collected 2014-11-01 | reverse complement strand
TGAGCAGCTGAGAATAATAATGAAAGCCATTAATGTTGTAATCATCTTCTCACACATGGACTTTAAATATTTCATCAGGATAAGCTTGCCATACAATGTCTAATGAGGTCAATGTAGCTATGAACCACAGTTGGTAGTATATAGAGAGTGTGCTTTCTCTGAAATACAGTTCTATTTAAGGTTTGTTTTAGTACGTCATTAAGACCCTTTACCAACTGGCAGTGAGAATCTGCTTACCTGGTACAACTCATATATTGTATTGGCATGGCTAAGTGAAAACTTTAATGGCTGAAGGACTAAACTCCTCCCAGTAATGGTAGCGTACATTCCTATATGCAAGGTGTGAATTTCGATAACTACGAAACACTAAATTTGTAAATTGAGTGCAACTTCATCCCAAAACCTCCCTCACCAAACTAAGAGAACTGATCTAGAAATTGTGGCCTGACCCCAACTGAGCTATTATGTGGCATCTGCAGCTAACTCAGATGCACACACTCATGAGATTGACTGTTCTTTATCAATCAAAGAGAGAGAAACTGTCTAGATCACATTTCATTCTTGCTGAGGTTATAGTTTTCAATTGTTTGTAAATTTTTACTCTACCAGAAAGCCACTGGTCTCTGCTGAATAAAATCATTTAATAGTTAGTTAATTTAACTTACTCGTTTTATATTATTATTATTATTATTATTACTATTATTATTTATTTATTATTATTTTGTAATCGTATGATATTTTTGCCTTGCCAGCACTTTGTTTTTTGTTTTTTTTTTGGTTTACTTAACTAGATTTTGTTTGTTGTAGAAATAATGCATACACATTTATATTTATAAGTTGTAAATAAATAACATAGTTACATGCCAATAGAAGAAGTTTTATGCCAGTATATTTGTGTGTGTGCTGGTAGTATAGATGACAAACAAGTTAGTGTGAGTGTTTATTGTTCATTTGTTGACTGAGTGCAGACATGCCATCCCTTACTGCAGCTCCGACTTGGAAGAGAGGAGTGTTCATAGCTTCTGCAGCAACTACAATTTGCACAATAGAAGACAAAGCAATTGTTACTATGGCTTTGAAGCAAAGTCCCATTTAGAAATATCAAAAATGTTGCAGAGGAATGCAGGTAAATTACACAAAGCATGATTATTTCAGCAATAAAATTAGCTATCTAGCCTTTCACCTTTTTTTTTAATTTTTATTATCTTTAAAGTATTATAATAACCTTTTCCAGTTTGTTTTGGAAATGCGTGCAATAAGTCTTTGAGAATGACATCCATTTCCTCTTCTTCTCCTCCCAAAATAGATGTCATCTGCGATCCTACACCAGTTCTTGCAAGAGTGGAAGTGCTTGCTGTGTTAACCCCTCTTTCTGTCATCGCTGAAAGAAATTTGAAACATAAAAAGCTGAGTTGCACCTTTTAATTGTTAGATATGTTGATTGTTTTTTTGTTGTTTTGTTTTAACTTAATTTCAAGTCTGGACAAAACGAATAGAAACTAAAAGGATAGAATCGAGTGAGTTGTTTCTGCTTTATTGGCTTCAATCCAGATATGGTTTAAAGCTTTAGTGCATCCATCAATGTTCTTAATAATGCCAGATAACCGCTAAACAAACACACTCATAACAAGCAAAATACATTCATCATTTCACACTTACTAGTAGGTGACATGATCATACTGGGAGGTGTCGGCATGGGGACGGGTTTAACCTGGAGTAGAAATAAACTGCCAGTATCAACCACTTCCTGTATGTTTGGAGCTTACCATGGGTGGAACTCTCAGAAGCTTTGCTACTTTTCCTTCAAGATTCTTTTTCTGTGACTCTAGATGATGTACCCTCCTTTCAAGGTCATCTTTGTCCTTCAATTCCTCCAAAATGGCAGTCTCCACTTCTCTTAAGGATTGCTCGCACTCCATCCTCCTTTGTTGCTCCACCTTTTTAATCGATCGAAGCTCCTCTATCTGCTCCTCAAGTCTCTCTCTTTCTCTTTGATCGAGTGAAGATTGCATAGCTCGATTAGCAAGTGGAATGTCCCTCGGTGTATCTGATGGAGCCATTGTTTCTGTAGCAGAACTTGTGTCCATAGATCTATCAGGTTGGCTGATAGATCTATCAGGTTGGATTACAGCTGCTTCATGTGGGCTTTCACTTCTTCTCTCTTCAAGCTCTAAAAGTCTATCATGGTACTACTGAGTAAATTAAAATACCCACTAAAGTTAATATTATTACCTCCCGGCAAGAAGATTGACTCTGGAGTGAACATTCTGCAAAACTGGACATTCCTCTAGTATCCTAATCAACAGAAAGTTTAACCCTCAATGTGTGCATGGACCAGGGAGTTGTATTGTCAGTCTGTCTGCCTGTCAGCCATCCATCCATATGTCTGTCTGTCTATCTGTCTGTCTGTCTGTCTTATCTATCTGTACGTATGTCAACAGCAGATCTCAAAAATGAAAGTACTTTTAAAACATGTCAAACTGATAAGTTATAACATGCCATTGTTAATAAAAACTTGCCAGTAGATTGCACTACCTTCAATTACTTCTCTAAGCAAATGGGACTCAGTAATAAGTCAAAAAATTAGAGCATATTATTGATGTGAAGGGCATCTCCTAGTGAAACTGCACACTGTTTAAGATTGACTCACTTTTCATACACAAATAAAAAAAAAAATTATAAAGCTGACTCCTGATATAATATGCTTGAAACACATTGTTGTGATATGGATCAACCCCATGTTTTGTCTCAACAACTATTACACTATGCAGCTATGCTTATAAGCACTGAGAGATATTATACTCCTCCATTATCATATAAACTGTTTCAACTCACATTTGTCTCTGTTGCACATCCAATACTGGATACTTCCAGTAGTTTACTTTAGGTTCTCTCCGCTTGTACTTCCTCGTCAACTTGTTCTTTATCTGCTTGGCAAAATCTCTGACATCATCTCCAGTAGTAGTCTATGAGAAATACCATGGAATTTGGAGCATGAAAGTTTAACCAAGCTTCTATTGAGGTTTGATAAACAATTAAACAAATTGCTCATAAAAAATAGACTATAAAGCTATTCAGTATGATTAACTTACTGCCAAACAATATTCTCTGGTTGGGTGTGTAATTTTATGATTCCTGACAGTTTGCTGAGTCCAGTAGCACGCCTGACACATGTCTACATTGATGCACTTCAAGCATCGATATCTACACAATTAATTTATTTATGCTTTAATATGATTTATATCTGACATGTATGCTTCCCTTACCTAAATCCAACGATTGGGTAAGTCTTACACTTGGAACATTTAGCTTCATGTTTGACAGTTTCAGAACTTGTAAGTCTGTACATCGTGGGAAGCCAGACTATGCACATGGGCTCTCTGAACATCCAATCCATAAACTCTCTCTTGCTCAACAAGTAGGTTGGCTCAAAGTGCTTCTAAAACAATATAATAACCTATATATATACAAAGTCTCTCAGTACTTTCAACACGGTAATCTTTGTACAAAAACAAAAATGTTGCTACTCCTGATTATTTGTTCAGTCCAGAGTGACTATGTCAGTGACAATCAATAGAGTACTAGCAATTCTTCATACTAATTGTAATTCATCTATTTTTTTTTCCTCATGCTATATATTCAGTCTTGATAGCCAATTATAACCCGACCTTTTTAACTCTTGTGAAGCCCTTCCCAAACATAATAACTGTATTTAAAACTACATTTTTGTGATCAGCTTTGTCTTACTCAAAATTATAACTTAAGCCAAACAAAGCCCAGACAGCTTAAAAACTTTCTATCACATGTAAATTGCATTACCAATTGTGTATGCTTTCATACTGTAAACTTGTATGTCCCGCATTTTCACAAAGGCTATATCTATTCCTATGTTCCATGAAAGTTTGGTAAATTCTCTTGTCACATACTCATGATGTGAAGATCTTGTCTGGTTGTATGCAAAATATCTACTGTTGCTTACTTGTTCCCAACAATTTCTGATGGCATCATCGATATATTCCACAGGAAATGTTGTGTGCTCTTCGATGGAATGTGTTATCTAAAGAAAAACAAAATTATGCAACACTGATGTTTTGTTTGTTGTTGTTTTTTTACTTTCATAGGATAGTTGTCATGGGAACAATTCATTATCTTCAATTTGATTTTTCATTACCAATAACAGTGTTACGGAGACTGGGATTATCTCTCCATAAATCAGATGCTGAACATAATGTGCTTGTGTGTTCAATTTTGAAAACTAGAGCTTTTTCCAAATAATATGCATTGCTGAAAAATTTTCGCTATAAAAGAACATCTATGCCACTATAGTTAGCTACATTATGACTGAGCAATGTCTTATGGTTGCATATTTAGCTATCATATTTAAATCGTCATCTTCAAGCATGATTTTTCCAGCTGCTATAATACTAGTTTGTGCATTCCTCACAGTTGCCAGCAGCAACGCCGTTCATATCAATGCTAAGTTGGGAAAGGATGGAAACTGCTCTATTACCTCAGGCACTACTGCTCCATGCCGCACTCTCGCACATGCCTACACATTGCTCCAGGGCCAATCTGAAGCCATATTCAAGTTAGAAACAGGTGTAGAGCTTCATCAACAGTTAACATTTCATAGAGCAAATGTCACTTTCCAAGCAGTTAACTCTGAAGTTCAAACTCAACGAATATCTTGCCATGGCTATGGTGGACTCTTACTAACAAACTGCTCTTCATTTGTCTTGTCCAACATAGAGTTTTATGACTGTAAAACTCAAGACAATGCCACTAAAGTTGAAGCTACAATACTCATTACATCATCAACTGACATCACTATGACGGATAGTAATATCTTCAACAGCAGCTCTTCAGCAATAATGTTACGTGACTGCTATGGAAACATAAATTTGACTAACATGGTTTTGGGAAAAAATGGAGGACAAAGTTGCTGCCCTAAAGCTGGTGGTCTCAATATAGAGAAGTTCTTTTCAAACAAATTGGGCAGATTCAACATAAAAAATTGCACCTTTAGTCATAATGGTTATAGCAAGCATTCATGTAATCAGACATCAAACTCAGAGCATCAAATGTATTCAAAACCTGGTAATTCTAAAACACACAACAAAAACTTTAAGGATGCAGGTGGTATGAGTATATTCATTGCTGGAAACAAAAGTCACGACATAATCAACATCAACGATTGCAATTTTATGGGCAACAGAGCAAACTGGGGTGGAGGCTTGCATGTATATTCATACCGCTCCAACCATAACACCATCAATGTCATCAACTGTATATTTATGTCTAATGAGGCATATGAAGATGGCGGAGGTTTAAGTCTCATGTATGCTCCACTGTCTATCAATAATTCAATAACCTTTGAAAATGTCCATTTTAAAAATAACTTTGCCCGCCACGGAGGAGCTATGGTTATTCAAGTGAGTAAAGCTTTATATCATAACAACACTCGTATTGTATTCAAACAGTGCACTTGGGAAAATAATATTGCAACATACTTAAGTCCAGCAATTGATATCAGCAGGCTTGAAAGAACTATATCTGATGGGTATTTTCCAATTCCATTATTTCAAGACGTTAGTTTTACAAATAATACTCTCCAAACTTGGCACAAGGTCAAGAAATACCTAAACTCGACCTACCGTAACAGCCATGGTGTATTCCTGACAACTGAAATACATGTGCATTTTAGTGGGCATGTAACTTTCAGAAATAACTATTTCTCAGCTCTGCAAGCTGTCTCCAGCAATCTAGTATTCTATAAGAATACCACTGCAATTTTTGTAAATAATAGAGGCATAAACGGAGCAGCAATAGCCCTGCTTGGATTATCTAAACTCTATCTATACAAAAATACTAAATTTGAGTTCATCAATAATACGGCCAGTGGCTATGGAGGTGGAATATTGTACAATGGTATTGACCAACATGACTTCTTTGGTGGAACAGAATGCTTCATTAAAGTAAAAGCTCCAAATAAAAATGTCTTTTTTCATTTTCATGGAAATGAAGCTTTGCAAGGCAGTTGGATTTTTGCTGACAGCTTTGTTAGTTGCCAATGTGCTTTTAAAGAAAAGCTAAGAGATTTTATAAGGATTGAAAATGTGTTAAACTGCATTGGCCACTTTAATCCCACACTGAATCAAAGTACAAATTTAATTACATCTTCTGGAAGAATCTTTGAAACACATCATCTTAATTATTCAGCCATACCAGGAGAAAAAGTAAAGCTTAAGGTCAAACTTAAAGATGATTTTGGTAATGAACTGAACCCTCTACTTAAGCTTGACATATTGGACAAATCTTGCCATAACATATCCCTTGCAGAAAATTTTACCATCACTAAGCAATTTCATCCAAAAGGTCCGCCGCTAGAAAAAGCAAGGATTCAAGTGTTAGCCCCTGGGATTAGAAACATAAATTATATCTTCTACCTCAGGCTACAAAGATGCCCTCCTGGATTTGTATACAACAGTACAGCAAAAATTTGCTTGTGTGGCCACAACAAGCAGCTAGCAGAAATCTTGAGCTGCAATATGCTTACATATCAAGCTACTGTACACAAAAACTATTGGGTAGGCTATATGCCTGGCAGTGATGATTATGATCTGTATTTCGCACCCTGTTATTCTCCAATCTGTAATGAAAGGTTACACAAACTTCCGAAAAATCCTGACGATCTAAATGACTATTTTTGCCGCAACACCAGCCGACGAGGAATAATGTGTGGGCAGTGTATTGCTAATCATACAGTCTACTACCACTCACCCAACAAGATCTGCAAACCACACAAAAACTGTAGGATTGGACTACTTATCTATATCTGTTCAGAAATACTTCCAGTATTCCTATTGTTTATCGTCATAGTGATGTGCAACCTGTCTTTCACTTCCGGTAAAGTGGTGGGACTAATTTTTCTGGTACAGTATATTGGTGGGAATCTTTATGTAAGTTCCAAATATACTGGACTTCCGCAGTTAATTTATGGCATATTCAACTTGGAACTGCTGTATTCAGAGAGTCTGTCATTTTGTTTATGGGAGTCAATGGATTTCCAGGATATTATAGCTGTCAAGTATGTAACTATTCTCTTTGCCTTTGCTCTTGTGGTCATCCTGATACTCCTACTTAAAACTAATCGGTTTGTTAATATTGTTTCTTTCAAAAGACCAGCCAGTAGATATTATTCATTTATTCATGGACTTTCAGCTTTTCTGGTAATTTGCTACATCCAGTGCACAAAAACTAGTTTTCAGATCCTACAATATACCACACCAGTGAGTATGAATGGAAAACATGCTAGCTTGTACACTTACTATGGTGGACAACCTTACTTCAAAGGAAAGCATCTGTATTACAGCATCATTGCTCTGTTTAATTTGCTTACTGTAACTTTTCTGGCTCCTTGTCTCCTCCTGTTGCACCCACTATTGCTAAACCTTCTTTCTCACTGTCATCTCAGTGAACACAGAATAACGCTCAAGCTATACCGTTTGCTTCACATGCACAAAGTTATGCCATTCATCGACTGCTTCCAGAGCTGCTACAAAGATAAGTACAGATTTTTTGCTGGTTTGTACTTTGTATATAGAGTTGCCCTTATTCTATGCACCATGCTGTCTAATAGTTACAATGATGTTCTACTGTACACACAGCTATTGCTATTACTATTCCTCATCATTCATTGTACAGTGAATCCTTACAAGAAAAGTATCCATAACTCATTAGACTCCATGGCATTTGGTATCATGTCTTGCATAAACTTTCTTAGTATATTAATGGACAAGAAGACTTCTCTTAGTAAAGAAGCAATAGGTATACTATATGCATTGCAGGTTATTCTTGTTTACTTGCCTCTACTAGCTTGTGTGGTTGAGCTTACGAGAAGGCTGGGCATGAAGTTATGGAATAGAAATAAGTCCTACACCAACTTGCTTGATGCTGATGTCACAGATAGAACAGAAGAGGAGGATAAAAGACATCGCAATTATCGCGGCAGTCAAGAGCTACCCAGAGTCCAGCGGTACTAAACTACTCCAAGTGAAAAATGACAACTATATTTTTATCCCAACTTTGAACTGATACATATTTGTTTTAGAAGTAGTAACTTTACTGTGTGTAACTGTTCACTAAGCTTAGTACACTGGATGCATTTTTATGTCACAATTTATCCATTTCTAGTCCATACAAATGACTGAGAACTGAAAATTTATTATACATGTTTCATCTGTTTTCAATTGTAGTGTTACCATAGATATATTAGTTGTACTGTCACACTTTATGAACACATTAGAACTTTTAATGCCACAAAAGAACAACTTACCAATGCTAAGTCTATTAAGAGAGCTTTCAGGTTAGACTGTGAGATACCAGCACTATTCGCCTTATGAATGTGCTCATACAAATCTATACAGAAAAAAAGAATTTAGTGATATTTGTCAAGTAATAAATAAACATTAACTCACAGCAAAATTTTTCTTCCAGGGATGAACAAGCAAGACCTGTCAGCACATTCTTAATACTTCTTACTTTAACCAGACCAGTACGACCACTGCAGGTTAATGTCAAAATATAATTGGTGAGCAATTAATTAATTTTTATTTATGTACATACAACTTAGGTTCTAATACAGTACATATATTCAAAAAATAAATTGCTCTCCTATACAGAAATACTTCATCAAAATGAAAAGTACATGCTTGCTTGTTTACTTTTTAAAATTAATATTGGATTTGTTTATTGTACTACTTATAGATGCTAACCTGTCCAGGCACTTGAGGAGGTAGTTTAGAGTTATTTCTGTGCTTTCTTCCACATTAATTGGCTGAGCTGCTCTCTCTTGATTGACATACTGGAATACGATATTGAGGAGAGCCTCTAACTCAGCCACTCCGTATGTCTCGTGATTGTGCTTGGAACTTGGACCAATACCCATGTCTTTGTAGGCCACTTCGAGGACACTGCTTCGCACTTTATTCCCTACAAGGACAGAAGCAATTGACTATTCTTACTTGCAGTTTGAAGGTATGCTTGAGCACAAATGGTGAGCGCCATTGTTTACCAATAATCCAAACAACAAAGTAAAATTAAACTTAAATCTGATAAATATTGACCTTCTCTAGCTATTATTTACAAGATTTGCACTCAAAACTAATTTTCAGAACACAACTAAAATGGTTCCATATATTCAGTTTCCTGATTAATGTTCTAGCTCCTATTCATGAAGTTTGGGACGTTATCATTCTGTCCATATATTTCTAACAGTACAAGTAGCAGTTGACCATTAATTATGGTTAATAAATACATAATTACTTGCTTATCTCAATAAGTCCAAGTAGTGGTAGCTTCTGTGTTATTAAAGCCACTCTGACTATCTAAATACAGTAGAAACAAGCCAAAAAAGCCGTGTAGAAAAATAAAATGCACCCACATGTGCATTTAGGGGTGCATGTACCATATAAATATATAACATGTACCTTTTTTCCATTATTATTCACCCCATAATACTGTCTCACTCGCTTTGCTTGCTTGCTTACGTGCTAAATGGGCTTCATAAATCTAATGATCTAATAATTAGCGAAATTATGACTCTATGTCAGTCATCAGTTCAGTTTATTAGCTTATAATACAGATGATATGCCTATAGAATCTTGTTCAGAAATTCCATGTTTTTGTATTAGTCATAGCTAATTGTTATAACTCACAGTTAGTGATTTTACGAAGAGAACAGAGCTTCATGGCTGTTCTGTAGGCACCAAATCTAATGTCATGCATTCCATCTGTAAGAGAAAAGACACACTACACAACTGTATTTGAATCTAAGTGATAATGAACTTGCCTAATTGAATGAATACTTCTGACACTGTGGGGTGTTCCCACTGAGTAACCTGCTGAGTGTCACTATAAGGATAAAAGCAAGTCCATGAAGTCATTAGTCTATTCATTAGCTATCGATGTATTAATCATTAGTTTTCTGAGTACCATCTAATACAACCTCTTATGTATTTACAACTGTGTTTTATTTAGAAAATTTGTTTGGGGGGGAACCTTTGGCAAGACTTTCACCACTCTCTATATAAACATCCCCAAGTTACAAGGGAAAGAATATGAAAATGAACTGATGTTATTATGAGCGAATTGCTCGAATTAGGGTTTGACCTCAACAGAATACTATACACATCATGCAAATGTTAGGGGAAGGAAGCTGACAAGTTAGGAGTTTCCTTCTTTCCTCTCTCCCTGAATAAATAAATCCCAGAGGTACCTCTGTTATTCATGCAGCTAAACCAAGGTAAATGCATGACTAATTGAAATACACAGTATTGAAGAAATTGTAGATATATTAGGGATAAATGCTGTCTGATTGACTAAAAGATTTTTCTACATTTTAAAATAAATAGCTCTATTTTTTTTTTTTTTTTTTTTTCCATCTAGACTTTATACACATGGAATTGTGAACTATCCAGCATGTAAAACCAAGTCATAAGCTTAAGACTTAAGATTTGCTTGAATGAGCTACCAGCATCTAGTGTTTAACTTCATGGACAGTTAAGATGCCCCTCACAGTAAAAATGGAAGGAAAACAAAGAACTCAAAAGTTCCGTTTATTTTCTTACTTGATATAGTACGGGATTCCATTGGTTGTCTCAGATTTCACCCATCCCCCTGCTCCTAAAAAAATTTGAGTAATAGTAGCACAAGTATAGATAGGAACTTACTATCATCTACTCTGCCCAGCATAACTTCAGGCATTTTCTGAAAACTGAAGTGGGCGTAGCTAGGTAACATGCCCACCCACACAGCGGCGTAGCACACGCCCCCAAAAGTTAAACATTTCCGCGCGTGCGAAACAGGTTCCTTAAATTTTCCAGCTGGACCCTAAGTCTACCTCTGGTAACAGTAACTATAAAACGCTAAGGATGAGTAGTTTTCGAGCAAAGTTTGATGTTCCTAACTTGAAGCGCGCCAATTGGTTTCCTGGACATATGGCGAGAGGTAATGTGTATGGTCGGATTGTTTGACGATATTTACCATTCAACCATTTCTGCTAATTCCAGCCGTCCGCAAAATTGCAAGGAAACTACAGAAATGTGACTGTGTTTTGGAAGTGCATGACGCCAGAGTATCCTTGCATAATATGGGAGGTTGTCCACAGGTTCACAAATATTCCCAATTTGTAACTATGGTTTGCCTACCCTTTACCTTTCAGTGGGGGTGTGGGAGTAGCCAGTGTTTAGTGAGTGCAGCTTAGTCTCACGGGCCAGACCCTTTACCTAATTTCTCCACTCAGAAGGATCTGGTTACCCTAACACACCCGTTTGGTATATTTCCCCAGGAACATATAAATGTGTACTTCTTACGTAAAGTTTAATTATGTGTGGGAATCTATAAAATGTCCGTACAAATATGTTTAGCTAGTCCTCCCACCTCTGCACTTATATGAGCTCTGAGCTGAAAAGCATCCTAAAAATGGAGAGAATTCCAGTCTATTTCTAAAAAGGACAATAATTGAAGTGACTGATTCGCTCACTACTGGCATAGCCACAGCTAGAACCTCCATTATACAACAACACCAGCTCGCAAAGATTTATGACAGGATGATAAGAAAACCCGCACAGTTTAATTGCATTCCACTATTACCTAATGGGTGTGTTGGAGTAACCAGACCCTTCCGAGCGGAGCGATTAGGTAAAGGGTCTGGCCCGCGAGACTTAATTGCAGTTTCGATTTGTGTTTGCTTAGCTGCCTGACATCACTAAATAAGTCTTGGATGCAGTAATTTGTTTTATCTCTGCAATTTAATGCTTAATTTGTAAAGTTAGTAGTAACTTCATGTAGGGATAAGTCAAAATAACAAAATGAATATTCAGCGGGGCTTTTTTTTTCCTTCTATTTTCTGGTCACTTGCATCAAAACAAATTTTCATATCCATCAAATCTTCACAGTCTTATGTTTTCCCCATGTAAGGCATTCGTGCACTTGGTAATTGTGAACCTCAGATACACTGCCAATGGAATATGCTTTGTGAACTAACAGCTGCAATATGTTTTCTCCTGAAGTACTCCCTAATCTGTATACTCCTTAATCTGGTCAATATTTCAGCACATTGTAATCAAGATAAAGGAAAGACCATAAAAATTGGAGAGGGAGTTATTCCAGCTCATTCTCCCTTCCCTTTTTTTTTTTTTTTTTGTTTTTGTTGGTGTTGTTGTTGTTGTTTTTCCTAGTTGTTTATAATAACATTGTGGTATCTCTGCTCATGTTTCAGATAGATACGTATTTAGCACTTTTTTTTGTTCTCAATGTTAGAAGGGTAAGGGGTTGCCAACAGTTTGTCGAAATACAGCAGTATTTAAAGAATGTGTTTAACTTTAATTCCCTTGCTCCAATACCATGAGAGTATATGTAAAAAAAAAAATTATGTTGAAGTGCTTTTTGTCAGTGATCAATAAACAAAAATGTAAGGACCTACACCGACAAATGTTTGGTGGACTAAAGTGGTGTGTACCCATTTAGGAGACTTAAACATTGTATTCTTTAACTGTTTATATATTCCATTTTCTGGTCGCAATCCCAAACTGAGGCTTATGCTACGTGGCCGTCCCAAAATCCTGGTGCTCAACAAGGAAGATCTTTGTGACCAAGACAAGAAAAAGGTGCTCAGTGATTTTACACCATTATTGTTTATCCAAATAGTGTACTGTTATTGAGTATGGGACATAAAAATGTTTGGGTGTGTGTGCAATGGAACTCGGCACTGCTAGGAGACTAGGTTACAAGTGAAAGGATAACTTGATTAATAGAGCAGACATTTTGTTACACTAGACAAGTTGTAAATATCCACACTCTCTGCCTATCAAGTGATGTTATAATGTATTCTTTATTTTAGGACTTTAAACAGCAGATTCGGGATAGAGGAGAAAAACACATTATCTATTCCAATCTCAGAAGTCAGCATGACCCAAGTATTCGACAGGTAAGGTGTGGGTGGCAATAGATCTTGATAATCAATGAAAAATTGATTTCAAGTGAATGTAACACATTTTGGACATGAGTATGGCTGAACTTGACATAGGAACCAAGTTTCTGTTGTATTGCAAACTGGTACCAGTATGGATAAAAGCCAATACATCCAACCAATAATTTCATTATGTGTGCCTTGGATGAGAAATATTGTAGCCATTTTGTATGAGCAATAACAAATTTATCTATATAAGAATATGCTTGTATGTCAGTAACGACGCCAATGATGGTGACTGATGATGACGGTGTGTATTCATGAATAATTCATGAGCTGATTGGAGTTAGTCACGTGTCTTCATTACCTGGATGGGGGAAATTGAAATGACAAGGGGGGGGGGGGGGGGGGGGGGGAGGGATGGCAGAAAAAATACTTACATCAGGCTCGAACTTGAGACCATCAACTGCAGAGTGCGCACACAAATCAACCATTGGGACCTAACAGCTTAAATTAGCTTAAAGTGCATTTTTAACCTATTGTATCTTATAAAAACTGAACACTGGGTTGCTGGACTGAGTTGGGAAAGAGTGTTCCTCTCAGTAGCTAACCAGACCAGGTATAAAAAAAGCAGAGAAGCAGGAGAATGCAAGGGTCAATAAAATACAAGAAGGTGAGAAAAAGCTGACTGATGTAACTACTTCAATGAAGAGGTGAAAGAAAATACGCAGAAAGGTCAGAGATACTTGGGAGCAGGAGAGGTAGACAGGAGTAGAAGGGAATCCAAGAGTTGAAAAGAGGAATAAGAAAACCAGATGGCTCAGGAAGGTAGAGAGCAGTGAGAGGGAAACATGGATAAAAATTCCATTATGCTACTGCACTCTTAATTTGGTCAAGTTAGTACATCAGGCGCCACTGTGGTGGGGCACTTGCTGCTAGTCATCAAATAATGGAAGAATAGGAAAAGGGGAGAACTGAAGTGGAGGGCTGCTATTGGACAAGACCTGGAAAACCCTCAGTGCTTTAATTATTTTTACTTACTGTATTAATAGCTAATATACTAGTAGTGCACTCAATAGCGATTGGAGTAAAAGGTTGACAAATCGATCACTTTGCGAAGTATTTATTACCGGCTTGTAACTGAACCAATTTTGGTGTTGGTAACTAAATATTTCAAGCACGTAAATGGTGAAGTGAAAAAGTCAGGGAGATTCATGGAACTCTCAGGATTAAATAGTTTTTGTAGCTATTTCATTTCTGCTGTTTTATTGTTATTATAGTTAAAGTCTCTAATTCTTGACGTTGCTGGAGGGAAGAAGGCACAAACAGAGGAAGAGGTGAGTGTAAATTGGTCGTAAAAACAGCATTCAATGAGCGTAGCAATTCTTAGGCAAACTCAATGTTTATTAGCGATATATATGCGTTGGTGTTGTGTATGTGTGTGTGTGTACTATGATTCAACTGGATGGAACTATGTGTAGGACTACTTGCATTAAGTTGGTAGTGACGGTAAAGATTAGCCCATAGCTCTATGCATTTATTCATTCTATCTAGGATAAGATGCTTGAGGAAAAAAATGTTTTTGGTTCATGTTGTTGAGCATTACGGATATTAAGCAAAGATAATAAAAAATGTGTTGTTAATTTTAAATACGAAAATACTTCATTAAAATTCATTTTTAATTCATTCAATGTCAAAATGCAGCAAGTGTTGCATATAAAATACTGTGGTTTACTGCGTAGTCTACAACCATCAGTAGGGCACCAACACTGGAATTCCCTTTTCCTCGAAAGATAAAAATATGAAAGAATATTTTTACCTGAGATAGAACAGGACTATTTTTAGGCCTTTTTATAGGGACTTTTTTTTGCCCCACAAATATTATTGTGGTTAATGCCATGGCAGAATAAACTAACTCACTCGCTCATTTGCCTGCTATTTGTACGCTAAAGCTTACTGCTTGTTTTGAAAATGGTTTTGCCCCCTGAAAATTATGATGATTTTCATCATGACATTTTGCCAAAATTTTTTAATCAGTATCATGGAAATGAGAAACTTCCCTGAAATTTTAAGAAAATGTTGATTTGACCCCCTCTCAAGTTTGTTCTAAAAATACACTGATACAGCACATCTAAAAATACACTGATACAGCACATCTAATAATACACTGATACAGCACATCTAATAATTGATTAACCGATTACGCGCGAACAAAAATTTTAATTGCGCCTTACGTAATGCGGTCACGGGCGCACGCGAGACACAAAGGATTGATTGCTTGGTGGGAGGGTGACACTAAGCGAGAGAAAGAAGACGAACGTTTGAAGATTGCCTCGGGGACAGTATTATCGAACGATAGAGTACGCTCTAGGCTATTGGGAAAGCATAAATTCGACGCTAAGGAGCTGTTCCCGACTGAAAAATTACAAAGTACTCGCACCGTTTGGCAAAAACCTTTATGGCATCACACTGAAGCTCTTAGTAAGCACACTAGTAAGGTTGGAAGTATGGTTTCATGGCTGAAGCAGTTTGCTACTTGATCATAGAGGTAAGAGAAAGTGCTTTTGCACGCATCTGTCTTACATTCAGGAAGAATTTGTTGATATTTATTTAGGGTGTGTTTTATTTTGAACTTAGCAATCTGTTATAAATTTTGTGAACAGAGAAGCTTTTTATGGCTTTTGTGCATGAAAACAGGTACATCACAAATAAATGATAGAATATTATAGTGTATTCAGTTTGGTACTCCAAGGTGTCTTTACTTTTGATGTGCTGGTAGGCTGCATTGTTGACAGAATAGCTTGTGATCTTACTATCAAGTGCAACTGGTCATAGCATAATAGAACTATATGTCAGAGGGATCCCTGCAGTCTCACCTGTTGTATAACAATATTTATTTTTACTTATTGTTACAAAGAATGTGGTTAAAATTCCTGTAGAAATCGCTACCTTTCAGAATCATCAATTCCATTCTCTCGTCAGAGTCCTTGACCATCTAGCAACTACTGCAGTCACTACACCCATCAGTATTGAAGTCATTCTTGCTGTCATCAAACTCCTCGTCACTACCATCAGAGTTACTGCCATCCTGGTCACTGCCATCCTTGTCACTGCCATGCTGTGCCAGGTCAAGAATAACGTCTTCATCACTAGGATGCTGAAGTGCCAGTGTTCCACTTGCCAAGATAGCTTTCTACTTGTTTTATCATGAGCAGTTATAGCTAAAGTAATATTGGTTTCTAAAAAATTATTCTGTTACCTTTATTATTTTATGAAATATATTTTCAATTTATACTGTATCAGAAAGAAGTCTTATTGTTGTGACAAAATTTACTCGACATTTTCTTATGGCAGTCTATGTATTTTATAAGCCTAAAATATACTTACATCAATATAGAATCGTCTGCAATTGTGATCGGTGGCGTCCTTGACTCCACAAAGCTGTAGGGCGAAATGGACGCGAAGACGCATTTTTGACGCATATTTGCGTCCACCGCGGTTATCGATTTTTCTTAATTGACGCATATTTGCGTCATTCGCGTGTAATCGGTTAACAGTCACAAATATCATTGTGGTTAATGCCATGGCAGAATTAACTAACTCGCTCGCTCATTTGCCTGCTATTTGTACGCTAAAGCTTACTGCTAGTTTTTAATAAGCTGTGTGTACCTTTAGGCTGAAGAGGAGCCTGGACTTCACTTGCTGGTACTGGGCATGCCCAATGTTGGCAAGTCTTCTTTAATCAATGCACTCAGAAGAAATTTTTTGAAGAAAGGTATGTTGCGTCTGTACTCTATCGATTAGTCAGCTTGTTACTTTGGAGTGAGACAGTATGAAGGGGATGGTGGTGCTTGTATGTGTATGCACAAAAATATCTCACTTGTCCTTTTGAACTACATGATCCTTTCTTATGACACTTGTACATATATTTGTTGTGAAGGTAATGAGAGTGGGCTTTTTTCAAATTTATTAATAATTTGTTGAGTGAAGCGAGCGTGATACTTAGGGGTAAAACAATTGAAAATAGGAGATCTTTTATATGCATGTTCATATGCCATTTTTGACCCTTGTGTTTTTGTGTTCGTTTGGTGATCGATCCCTTCCCATATTTCACTAAACAGAATCCATTGGTTTATTGATCCTTACCCGTATCAAGGCGATTTAATGGTTCACCCCTTTGAATTTGACGATACGCATACTGGTGTTAGGACCAAAGTCACTGGGGTGAACAGTGAACTATTGATAGTTACACTACACAGGATTCATGCTGTGCTGTCAGTGCTGTGTTTGAGGCTGCTCCTATAGGGAGGGCGGATGTCCTGAGGGGAAGAATATGTATGAGCCTCAATCATTGTTCTACTGACTGCCCCAAGTCCGGGACTGCTGACACTTTATTAATGCCTGATTAAAGCTTGATTGGTAGAATTGAAGTGTTTGTAAGGGACTTTATTTCAATAATAGCAAAGCTTCCTATATGTACCAATATACACAAGTCCATCAGGTGTTGCACCAAAGTATGAAAAAATTTGTGCTCAAAAATACGTATACCACTGACGCCAGCTTCATCTTTTCATAAACTTTCGAAAGTTTGGTTTCATATTTTTGCCCCCATTGAATAGCAGCAGTGTTAGGATGTCTGTAGTATCTAAGAATAACTTTATGGAGAGAAGGTGGATATAACTCAGGAAACTTTTATTTCACACTCGCCCAAAATTCATTGCTGCGCATCCCTCCACGAGGTATGGCCACCTTGTCCAGTGGTCTTTAACTTCAGATTTTTCAGATAACACACAGAGAGCATCAAAAATATCATCTGCAGGAGCCCCCATACCACAGAGCATGCTGCAGCCCATTTATTAAAAGAAATCATATTTCTTGAATCTTGATCAATATTTTTGAAAGCAGCTTTTTTTTTCCACCTTCAAAGAAATTCATAACAACAGGTCTAGAACAAGCAGCTGCTAGAACCAGTTATATGGAAAATAAACTTGAAGAATCTAACTCGCATGCCAATACTGCCAGTGCTTTTGCTGCCATAGATGGTCTGTACCAGGCACAACCAGCGCATGTGGAAGCTGTAGGTGGCACTTCTGCTAATGTGAATAGCACAACAGATATATGGACACAACTCTGACTGGCACCAGCAACAGAAAAACAATTTCCTCCTGTTGGGTCTCGTAGTTTTTATATCATCCATAATAAACAAAAAATACAATGGTGGCTTACTTCTCATTGTAGGCCGGCACTTTCCTCTCATATAAATGCTATCATTATTTGCACATAATTCTATGCCGTATAAATGCCCACTCTGACATAGACAAACATCCCAGTTTGGTAGTTTCAGGTATTACCTCCTTTGCTCACAAGGTAATCCCACAGCATCTTTCTCCTACCCAAAAATAAATTCTTCTTGCCCCATGGACCTTTAGGATTACTACTAGTGGTGTGCTTGGCACAAATGGCGAGCGAGCCTTAAACTACACTATTGTTACACGATTGATTTTAACTACTAACACTCAAGCTACTAAAATAAAGTCCCGAGTTTTTAAATTACGTATGTACGGTAAAGGGGATTCAATGCCATAGTAACCGCTCCCAGCAACTGTTTGAATTGAAAAAGAATAAACAAAATCAGGTCATGTTATTTAAACTTTTTCTTTGTGATATTCTTAGTAGTAGTTGTAACACACAATCACACAACTGAACATACCTACACAAGACTTACCTTCGTGGTTAGTCTAGTGGACAATGAATTTTCAAGTAAATACTGTTGCGTAGGGCTTATAACTGTGACAAATAGCGTATTAACTTACCACAAACACCAACTTTGCTCGCTCCGCTCGCTCGCCAATCAAAGCTACATTAGTGCAAAACTAATACTTCATTACTGCTACTGTAAAACTGCTGATACGGCTTTTTCATGGAACGAGATATCCACACAATGTTTTGCTCACTTGGCAAGCTCAGATTTGACTCCAGTTACAAGTAGATGGTGCTCCCCAAGATATTCCTTTCATTGATCTATTTTTTCAACTGATCAAAAGTACAGGAGTTGGTCCAGCCACTTCAGCTGTATGTGTGGCCATGTTTGTTCACTCCCATTGACCTCCAGTGCTGGTGTCAGCATCTGAATGCTGTGGGGTGCAGTAAGATTTAAACTTACTGGAGTTCATTTTCTATTAGTGGTGGTGGTAAGTTATTTAATGCACTGTTGTCATAGCAATACACCTTGTGCAACTAGTTTTAATTCTTGCTTGAACCGTTGTCACTAAGAGAATACAATGTTGTAAGTCTTGTGTTTGTTTATCCAGTGAATGTGTGTGTGTGTGATAGCATTTCAGCTGGCTTGCCATTTGTGCAGAAGCACGTCACTATTACTGTAAATGTATTTGATATGTGTATGTATGTGTTGATAATTGTGTGCATTATGCATATGAGTATGTGTGTATGTATGTATGTATGTATGTATTAGGTAAAGGGACAGGAGTGAGTAAACTGCCTGGATTCACTCGATCTGTGTCATTCAAGATAAAGGTGGTCTCACAGTAGGCATACTGATTTCCTTAAAATTTTAAAATTTTATCAAATAAGACATTTTTAAAAATATAATATCAATTGAATCATGCACAGGAAGAGAAGAAATGATAGTTTTCTTATAAGCTGGGTACTGTATATGTTTGTATAATAGAAAGTTGGCAAGATTTATTAGCAAATTATAATGAGTGACACTAATATTGCCGTGAACTGAAAGATTAGCACTTGTAATTGCTTGAGTTGGGCATAGAGCATGCTTAGAAATATTGGCAAGTCTTGTGGCTGGTATTTAGGACATTGTGCCGGCACTGGCCATGGAACAGTTGTTGTTTGTTGTTGTTTATTTCAGCTCTTATAAACTTTTGTTAGTACTGTCATGAGCACCAGGAGTTGGTACAGGGTAAGCAAGCCGTGCTTGGCAAATAAAATAGCATTTCTATTGAGTGATAGAGATCAAGAGGTTCAAATTTAAGGCAGAAGTTGCAAGGATAGAAGAAGTTACAGTTTTGGTTGATGTCTTAGGGAAGGGAAAGACTAACACTCAGTTGTGGTTTCTTGTTTGTCGATCTTTTTTGTTGTTGCTGTTGTTGTTGCTATGCAGGTATCAGAAAACCCAACCATGTACTTACTAGACACTCCAGGTAGAGTGGAGAACATGTAAATGTTACGTTATGTATTCATGCAAGCTAACTAATTAATTCCCCTACTTAGCCTGAAGATATTGATCAATGGAAAGTAATAACAACAACAAAACTTGTGTTATTTACTAGTTGCATCTCCATTGTTTTCCCCTGAGTGAAACCATTCGGGCAGTATTTTATTACCCTCTGCATACATCATTGATTGGAATCGTTCTGGGAAATAACAGAGCGCCAATCTTGCCACACTGGGTGTGGTCAATTAACTCAATGACATTTTGAAATTGATGAAAGCAATAATTTATGGGTGTTTAAGTCAGTGCATTGAAATGAACTAAAATAGATTTTTCTCTAATAAATCGGTCACCTTACCGGTGTCCACTTGCTTTTTGCCATACTTGCATAAATACCTGCTCAAGCAGTAAAATACATGCGCTACAAATTAGAAAAGCTTTATATCTTGGCAAACAAGTATAAAAATGTTATGGCAACTGTTTTATTTTTAAAAAACTTGGTTGTGAAATGTAGCAGCCATGTATGTTATTACAGTTCCTATGCCTATGCCGCGTACATCATGTTACTTAATGTGTGTTGTTGTTGTTGTTGTTAGGTGTTATGATGCCAGACATTCCTAATGATGAAGTGGCACTGAAGCTTGCAGCTGCTGGTCTGTTAACTATGAAATGTGCACTTTGACAAACAAGAGAAGGGGGAAGAGAGAGAGGGAGAGAGAGAGGTGGAAGGAGAGAGGGAGGGAGGGAAGGAGAGAGAGGGAGGGAAGGAGAGAGAGGGAGAGTGAGCGAGACTGTGACTCTTAGATCAATCATAGTTGAAAGGGAGGAAATTGAAACTTGAGGAAGGGATTGGAAGGTAACAGGATTTCACAACTATAACAAGTTGTGGTAATTGTAGAAATTATATTTTATTAGATGTAATAATTCCAGATTAAGCACCGAGAATTATAATTAGTCACTTTGTATTATGACATTCACAATCTCTTTCTCAGCCTTCTCATTATTCATTGGATGTATCAGTCTTTTTTATTTATTTATTTATTTATTTTTAACAATACAGTTAGGTAGTGGTCTACGGTTCAATCCCCAGTCACAGCCAATTTTCCTTAATGAGTATTGTTTACTAAGAGAGAGTAAATACAATAGTTATTGTTTCTAATATACGACCTAGTTCCAACTAACCCACCAGATACATGTTCTATATAACAGCTGACCTCATGACCTTTAGCCTATGACAAAGCCACACCACATGTGTCCAGTAAGATGTGACGTATAGTTGTTAGGATATAGAGATTGTCACACTATGTCCAGTACATGTGTATGCTGTGTGCTACTATATTTATATTGTGTATGTACAGTACTGTATTGGTAAGGGGAGGATTTTAAGATTGTTTAAGTATGTTTATTTGGTATCTGTGTGTGGCATGTGCACTCTAGGGATGATTCAAGATCGAGCAGTTGGTACGAGGCTGATCGCCGATTACTTATTATATTCCTTGAATAAAAACCAGAAGTTTGAGTGAGTACAATTGAAATACACATGCACTATGTATGCTATTTTCCATAGTAGGGATTCAACAAGGAACTACATAAGCCTAGTCCCTTACTGGCACATTTGAACTCTGCCAGTAACTTCTGCCTGTACACTAACTTTCTTATCTTCCTGCTACTTAGCAGGTCACAAGTTAATAAATTCACTTTAAAATGTTCTCTGCAGCCATCATTGTCCTAGTCCTGCAAGCCAGACCATTTATCTAAACCCCAAACCACTAGCTGTTAGTTGGGTTTGCTAGTAAGCCCTTTTTTGCGGTTATATTAGTAATTTGGCGAAAACTTTGGATTTAATATTCTTGTTTGGAGCTATCAGCTAACTTTATTTACACCATGTGCAGGGGTTCATTTAAGAATTGATCTAGGAAGGGGCGAGATTGAGCTTGTGCTATCTTAGGGGGTCACACTTTCATACATAATTAAGATAGAAGAGGAGATGGGCTTCAATTACCAAAACTATAATTAGAGCAGATATAAAATTATGATTTAAGCTTTGCAATCACCTTCATTGTTCACTTTTGAACTTAAATTTTTGCTTACAAAATTTTAAGAATGTTTCAATGGGGGGGGGGGGGAGTCAAGGGGCGCAAGCCCCCCCCCCCCCCCGTCCCCCCTAAATGAACCCCTGATATGCCACTTAGCTATGTATTAATGTAATCTGTTTTTCTTATCTTAATTATTATTACTATGAGCAGTGAGAGAGCATATTAAGCCCTATACTAGTAATCCTCATCAACGGAAATTGGCATCAGCACTGATAATGATGCTACAATTATCTGAATGTCCACAAATAGTGATTCTAGTTAATAAATTCAGGAGGTAGGAGACTTCTGTTGGGGAGCTATCCCAGAATACCCCCTCTCCTTGAGACAAAGCTATGCATTATGGACAGTCTTTAAATACTTGTAGATGCAGTGCATATACACAATATTTTCTGCATATCCTACCTTGTATTATATCCAACATCTTGTATATTGTGCTACAGCTATGTGGATTACTGTAGACTGCAGGAGCCTAGTGATGATATAGATGTAGTGTTGGATCAAATGGCTAGGAGGATTGGAGCTATCATGAAAGGTAGGAGCAATACGTCATATGTAGGATATCATCACTTGTTGTGATGTGCTGTATGTGCCTCCGTTGTTGTTGTAGAAGACAACTAATTCTACTCGCAATTTTCTACATCTGATATGCTCTACTATTGTTCTCAGCACATTTTGTCATGAAATGTAACTATGTATGTACAATCCCGTCTTTTCCCAGCCTTAATTAAGATGTCGATCTGGAAGGCGTGTTCTGCCCGAGCTTTTAACATTCACACTTTTTTTATCCATTAGACACTACTTTGATTCTTTATTTCACATCTTCCGTAAGCTCATCCCTATCTCATGTTAGATTGACATATTTACTGCATTTTTAACTTCATATTCATCTTTTTATCTTCTTTTATAGTATTGGTTCAGATTTTGTTTAATAATTATAAAAAAGATGAATATATTATTGTCAAGTTATGACCCCACAAATTTATGCACCTTTACTATACAGTAGATCAAATTGTTTCACCCTTCTTGATATTCAGTATGGACCTGGAAACTTTAGTCAAGAAGTTATCTTTATTTTGTCAATATCTTGAATTTTCATCCTGGTGTCTGTTATGTATTGATTTAGGTGGAATTTTAGATCATACACGAACAGAACAGCACTTCTTAAAACGTTACAGAGATGGACATCTTGGAAAACTAACGTTTGATCATTGTAATTGAATGATATTTATCATCTAATTTTCATGTTAGTCAAGTTTGAAACACTGGTAATCAATGTAATTATATTATAAATGAGCAATGTATTTAGGTATGGAGTATGGGGTAATTGGCAGTTGTACTACAGTCTACACACTGGCAGAAATAACAAGAAATGCGCTTAATCGTTTCTCCCCTGTAATAAGGAATGGCATTGTAACAGTGTGCGCATGCGCTTTTCTCAAAATGGTGACGTACGTTTTGCAACACGGACACATCATACACATAGGAGTTCAAAGTTGGGGTCAATCACGCAATATCCGCTTCCCGTAACCTTTTGTAACCTTACAGACAAATTTATGCACCTTTACTATACAGTAGATCAAATCTCTGGGGATGGTATAAATTGAGCATTTCAATATTTTGTCGAGCATGACTGAAAAGAAATCGTCAAGTGCTACAATGGCGACATCGTCTTCAAATTCAGGGAGTCGGGTACCCAATTCAGTGAATGTTGATTCTTCTTCTGACTGGGATAACGTGAAGGCGCCTACTGCGAGCCAGAAATTAGTGAAGAAGTCCAAAGAAGCGCCATTTGTACCAATAGGTGTGTGAAGATATTTGTATACCTGTGTGTTAGTTATTATGGGCAGGTGTCAATAATGGTGAATCTTCGAACCATTGTTGGTATAATAGGTGAACTTATTTTCTGTACCTGAAGAAAACCAGCAAACTTAATTGAAACATAATAATTTCATTGGCGTGTGTAGTCCAACAAGAAACAGCTAGCATAAAACTATTACTCAATATGTTGCTATGCCTCTCAAAATTCACACAATATATATTATTCTTGACTTCATTTATGTCGTAAAGGAACTGCATATGTAATGTTACTGATTTGAGAAAAGTGTAACCATAGAAATGGCGATTTCAATGTTCTCCAGTAGTGTTTAGAATAGCTTACTCTGAATAGTTGTTTGTTTGCGACAACTTCATCCTTTTTCCTTGCTATCTAACACGCACGTACGTGTTCATGTGGTTGAACTGCAGACCTTAAGCTTCTTTGTTTTTACCTTTGGGTATTCACATCCTGTGAGTTCGGTAGTTTTCATTTTAACACCATTGTACCTTATAGATACAAAGCCAGAGTACAGAACCAAGTGATGGCCTCCCAGAGTATTTGCAGATGATACATCATTGGCAGTACTCTCTTTAATAATTATAATAATTACTATTTTGAGTTGAATGTTTCAATGTCATTGTTAATGTTATGATGATGTGTTTTCTGTAGGTATTATTGGTACTCTATTGTGGCATATGGAGTCTACTCCTATAAGAACAGAGGGCCTATGAGTACGTCTAGGTGTATAATGAAGTTCAGGGTTCTCGCACAAAGTGCTGTGGTGGGGGCTATAATCATAGGAGCTGCATTTGGAGTCAATGCCAAGAAGTAATCTACTATCACAAATCATTTCATGGAATATGTGTAGATGATATCAAGCACTTCCATCACTTCAGCACTTTATTTATTATATCATTGTTTTGGAAAGTTTTCTGTACTAGGATACTGAAAGAATTTTTTTGTATCAGTTGAATCCTGCTGTATGTATGTATCTAGCCTGCGCGCGACAAGGCAACTGCGTTTGGTAATGGTGGAATTAGGTATTGGTATCGTTAGGTAAAGGGTTTACGTTCCATTGGCTTTTGAGAATGGGGAACGATGTGTGGTGGTTTAGCGGTACTGTGTGACTGCAATAGCAAAGCGCAGTACCAGATTATAAAGGTAATGCAATTGCAGAACGAGATATCTCAAGTGAATGCAGTCTTTATTGAAAGGATGGGGTGTTTGGACATCTAATTCGCAGAGGTCCAGATGGCTGTAAAGAAGTATCATTGTCATGCCAATTTGGGAAGCAGCTGTGTATGTTTGGCACTCTGCTTCAAATGAGGGGAGATATCACAGAACAGCCATTCACTAGAAGAAAAGAAGGTTTGTATGCAAGTTTTAAAACATTTTAATAGGCTATTTTGCTAACTATAAAATACATCAGTTGAATGAAATTAATGCTGTAGAAATAGAAATGCTATTATTGTTATTATTTTCCGAGAATGTGTGAGTGATATGATCTATATAGTTGGCAGGCAAGTGAAGCGAGTGAAACACTATCTGGGTTAACAATCGAAAATTGTGGATTTGTTTTATAAGTATGTGGACATAATATATGTGTCATTCTGTACTTTGACCCTTGCATTTTTGTGTTTGTTTTGTGGGTGACCCCATTCCATACTCCACTAAACAGAATCTTTAGGTTTGGTCTTTACCAGTATCATCCAAGGAAATGTAATTATTTACCCTTTAGATTCCTGATGATCTAAATTTTGCGGGTAAACTTAACTGGAGTTCATTAGCTATTAATGGTGCTATTGATGGTGGTGGTAAGTTATCTTTGAAAATTCATTGTCACATAAATCAAGTCACAAAGAGAATGCAATTAACTGTGTTCGCTAATCACCCATAATAACCCCCCAATTAAAGTTAGTTTGGCAGTGGGGGACAGGATCAAGAGGTATGTTTTGAAGGATTGGAGGTAAATTTCACTCTAGGTGTAAATTGGTGCTAATTGGCCATAACATGGCCACCTGTTGGAACCAATTAGCACCCTAACGATACCTCTCCTGATAATTAGTTGATACGACCCAGTGTGAGGTGTCAACCACAGTCCCCACCCCTATCCCCTGCTGACCTCCTACTTTCCTTCCCACCAGCCTCAGAGAACTATCCTTCCTTACAAATTCAGATAATTTTTTTTTTTATTCAATGACTGTCCACGCCCCTGCTCAATCTCCCTTTGCTAAACAGTTAGATATGTGCCAGTTGTTCCTTTGGTGTCTTGATGTAGAGGTGGTACGCATTGCTCTTCCATCTTCCCAGAGTTTTAATGATGGAGTCCTCGATGCCCTTCTGTGCTGCTGTCGTCGCTGCTCCGCTCCGAAAACTATGACCCGAGTACGAACCTGGCTCACAAATCTAGTCCTCGTCAGGGGTCTGCCATCCTGGAACCGAAACAGGGGGCCCGCTGCGCCCCCTCTCGCACCGAGGTAACTCAACATGGCCTGCACTGGGCAGAGGGGGCCATCCACCTTTCCGACCACAATGTCTACGCCCAGTCTGAAGGGGTCAGTCTTGGACTGTTTCAGATGGACTTTCAGCATGCGAGGGGAGTCCAGTCTGTCTACGGCCACGTCCTCGAAGGTGAGGTGGCTTGTGTCGTTGAACGAGCTGTCATCTGGCACCGTAATCTCGCCCGACCTCAGGAAGCCAAAGAAACATAGCGTCGAGGCTGCCCACAGCATGCGACCATCCCAGTTCTTGTGTCTGACTAGCCAGGTTTGCCTCATCTTGGACAGCAGTCCAGGCGTGATTGGCTGTCAGAGGCTCGGTTTCTTATTTACACGTTGGGCTCTCCTAACCCCCTTGATCACCAGCTCCAGTTTTGGCATCAAGCTGATGTTTGGGTCTCCGAGTTCCCTTTCAATGTGCAGGTGCCGCAGTGCTTCCAGGTAGCATTTGATTGATGTGTGTGAAACCCGTTGATTGGCCAGGTATGCTACGTACTTGCATAGTGCCTGTTCAGTGAATGGTGCTGATTGAATATGGTAGCGTGCACAAAACTGCAAATATCGTCTCTTCGCCGAGGCGTAGCTCTTCTGGGTTGAGACTGCTAGAGCCTGTTCACAGTATTGGACCACAGCTCCGTCCAACTCCGCGTCATCCAGTCTGGCTCCCCCAGCTGCTAGATGCATCTGAGGTGAGTACTACGTCGTATGCATCCGTGACCTCTGCCCTCATCATGGCAGACCCATTCCATGCGGAAATGAACAGATACCACCACTCCAAGTCTGACCTGGCTTCCCTGTTGAGCCGAACCCACTGGTCCAGGCGCCTGGCTGAGGTAGATAGCTCTATCAGGCGTCGTAGGTAACATCTGCCCGGCTTGACAGCTCGACATGTGTGTGTAAGGGACCCTATGAGGGACAATAAGTCCCGCTTTTTGCAGGCCTTCCTGCCTCTCCAGCTCCCAAGAAGAGCCTTGAGTTGACCCATCTTTTCAACTGACAGGCGTACCTCTAAGGTCACTGTGTCCAGTTCTAAGCCTAAAAAGGATAGGGCTGTGGCCGGACCCTCGTCCTTGTCCAGCTCCACTGGCATGCCCAATTTCTCACACACCTCGTGCATTATTGCGGTGTTAGTGGCACACTCCAACGTACCAGGGGGCCCCACAGTGATGAAATCATCTATATAGTGTGCAAGCCAGGACACTCCTTCCTTTTCCATCACCCACTGTAGCGAATCCGCCACGGCTGAGAAAATTAGTGGGGCCGACCGCAGGCCAAATGGCAGCGTGGTGTCTACGTACACCTCATTCTTCCATTCCATACCCAATAGGTAGCGATCATCGGGATGAACTGGGATGTTGCGATAGGCTTGCTTGATGTCCATTTTTGCAAGCAACGCCCCCTTTCCGACTGTCAGCACTCTAGACACCACATCGTCTACCGAGACATTTTAAGGAAGACAATTCCTTACCAATGCCGTCATTGACGCTGTGCCACGCTGGCGAAGACAGGTCTAAAATCAACCGCCATTTGTCGGGGTTGCTCTTCTTGGGGATGACTCCAAATGGGCTAACGTGGATGTTTAACCCTTTACCAGTTTCAGGGTTGAGCCGCACTACTCGGCCTCTCTCTACCTCTCCCTGAATGTAGCAAGTGACCACGTCAGGGTGCAGCTCTGCCGAGACCATGTTGCCACGACCGGTTGCCAGTGAGCATCTACTACTGTCAAACCCCACTCTGAACCCTCTCTGTATGCCTTCAACAATATACCTTGAGAACCTTTCATCTGAATGACATGACAGACTCTCTATCCACTTGCTGCCCACCAGGGGAGTGGAGATCCTCGTTGCCTGCTCCGGAAGTTTGCTGGGGGTCGGTGAACCACATGAGTCTAGCTCCATCAGCTGATTAGTGTACGGATAGCCATCTATAGTTACACAAGTGGGTGAACCATTACAATACCTCGTTTCGTCCCTTAATACTTTTTTTTAACCCTTTACCAGCTTTTCTTCACTTTGCCCATATCTACCTGCGTTTCCCCGCGCAGCCCAATTTAATCTTGTGTTTCAGTATATATATATATATACAAATTTCTAATACAAATTACAGCAATGATTGACGTAATTGGATATAGTGTTATCGTTGTTAACCAGATCTATAGTTCTCTCTTTAGATTTCTCGCTTCTCCGCCTCTTGGGCGCTTCTCTCCCTTCTTGCAGTGGGAGGCTGGATGGGGATCCCCGCAATTACTGCAGACATGTCTAAACCGGCATCCCCGACCAAACTTGCAGTCACCCTGGAAGCGGTTGTATTTTAGGCACACGTCACTTCTGCCCGCCTGCTTCGGGCTGTCTGCCCCCATCGACCAGGGGCGTTTCCTCCCCTTCACTGGGCAGTCTACTGCAAGGTGGTCCATTGACTGGCAGTTGGGACACCAGTTCTCAGCTGTGATGTTCTGCCCATAGAAACACAGCGAGTATATTGTGGGGTCAACTCTAGACCATGACTGCCCCGGGGAGCTCGCCATCTCCTGCCTGAAAGATTGGTCATACATGAGCCACGATGGCCACTTGTAGCGTGCACTTGCCTTCACTATCATCGACTGATAGGCAACCAGCTCCACAATTCGGTGTGGTTGGTGGGATGCAAGCACGGCCATATACAGGCTGTAGCATTGCAACCAGGTGGCCAGGTCAGGAATGGCCTGCCTTGATGGAGCCAGGTCACTAGCTTGCAGTATCAGGATCTGCCCTTCACCGATAGGTGCTGGAGCTCGGTTCCTTCCCTTTGCTGGTGGAAGCTCCGCGAAGTCAATATACTCGTCATTCTTGATGCGCTCCTGGAGTTTCTTCGTCAGAGCCGGCAGACCATGCCCAGTGGGCACCAGGTTCTGATGTGGACCCACCATCCCGTTCTTGCTGCTCCCGGGCTCTGCACTTCGCTCTGCTTCTTTCCCCGGCTTAGTGAAAGTAGCAAGCCCCATGGCAGCCAGCCCTTCTGCTGTGTAGCAGTCTGCTACTATAGTTTAGAGGTTAGCATAAGAAGTAGGGAGCAGAGAGGGAGAGAGAGAGGGATAGAGATAGAGAGGGAGGGAGGGATGGCATAACATCATGATGGCAGATTTTTCCCTTTCACTTCGCTGCTACACCCTAACTGCTCATGGGCAACTATCCCAGATTATTGGGGGCCACTGCACCCCCTTTTCACCCATCACTAATTAATACCCCACTGCAGTCGGCAGCCCAACGCCCCCCTTACCAGAAATTGATAATTAACTGGGCCACTGCACCCCCAACTGCTTTTGGGTTAGTGGACCACAACCCTTCCGACCAACAATCGAGCGCTGCAGTTCTGACTACCCTTTACTTTGGGCCACTGTACTCCTGACTCCATACTGATAACTATTAGGCCGCTGCGCCCCCAACCTAAACCTGACTATTATTAGGCCACTGCACCCACCAACTCAAAACTGATTATTATTGGGCTACTGCACCCCAATTTAAACTGATTATTACTGGGCCACCGCTCCCACCACCTCAGAATTGATTATTATTACGCCACTGCACCCACCCCCTCAAAATGTATATTATAGGGCCACTGCACCCACCAACTCAACATGTATATTATAGGGCCACTGCACCCACCCCCTCAAAATGTATATTATAGGGCCACTGCACCCACCCCCTCAAAATGTATATTATAGGGCCACTGCACCCACCAACTCAACATGTATATTATAGGGCCACTGCGCCCCCCAAATCAAAATTGAATATTGGGCCCCTGCACCCACCACCTCAAAATATTTATTATAGGGCTACTGCACCCACCAACTCCAAATTGAATATTGGGCCCCTGCACCCACCACCTCACAATTGATTATTATTGGGCCACTGCACCCACCACCCCAAAAATGTTTCTTAAAGGGCACTGCACCCACCAACTCCAAGTTGATTATTATTGGGCCACTGCACCCACCACCCCAAAATGTTTCTTAAAGGGCACTGCACCCACCAACTCCAAGTTGATTATTATTGGGCCACTGCACCCACCAACTCAAGATTGATTATTATCGGGCCACTGCATCCACCAACTCAAAATGTTTCTTATAGGGCACCTGCACCCACAAGCTTAACATTGATGTACTGTGCCATGGATTCTGACTGATTAACTGGGTCACTGGTTCCCTGAGTTGATGCTAGTTATCATTATTCATAGAAGTTCTATGCACATGTACATGTCCAAATATTGTCGCTTTGACGTAGTTGGCCCCTGTGCCTATAACTACTCAATCAATAACTGGCCTGTGACGGGACCCAGCGCTCCCGACTACTACCTGACTGTCAACGGGCAATCACATCCCAAACAAACTAATCCGATTTTTTTTTAAGGTGGCCGAAGAGGAAGGGGGGGGGGGGGATTATTTATTTATTATTGTTATTATTACTATTATTATTATTATTATTTATTTTTTTGCTGCTTCCACAGTAAATCACACCATAAAGGTGGAGGGGAAGACAGTTACATTGGGCAGCTCTGCCCCCACCCGTGCCACGTCCAATTTAAACAACTCACTACCCCATTTTTTTTTTTTTGGCTAGCTTAACTCCAAATGCTACCAGCCACATACCTTCCTTGTCGGCTGTAGCCGTGCCCGGGTAGCCCGTCGCGCCCTCGCTGCCCGATGATTCACCCAGCGTTGGCGTCCCTGACGATCCGTCTTGCCTCAGTTTCTGGGTGACACCCTCTACGATAGCTTGGATGACTGTACTGCTTAGCTCTAAGGTCCCGGTTGACTCCAATCCTTCCGTCATCGTTCTTGTCAGCTTGCTTAACTTGTCAGTTCACAGTTTTCACTTGTTGCTCGTTTCCACGCGTCACTGATATCAGACTGGCAGCGTGGTTAGCTACGTCTCTCTAATTGCTTGTGTTCGCGTGATGCTTCCTACCCGCACGTGCCCATACTTCCTCTTCCACCCGTCGCTAGCTAGCTTCCTCCCCTTCTGTTCCCGCGCCCGTTGAACCACTCCTCCGTTAACTCCGTTTAATGGTGGTGCCATTAAACTCCACTGTAAGCAGCTTTCTCTCTAGGGCTTTTAGTAGTGATGCTGTACCACTCGAGTTGCATGATGCACCACTTAGATACTTGTATCTAAGACATTATGCACCACTTGGTTGATTGCTGCTGTAGCCGTTTCTGTTTTCCTTTTCACTAACACAAGCCCCACCGCATATGCTTAACCCCATAACATGCATGCAACAATGTACATGCACTTTTTTTTTGCACCTCTTGGATTGAAATTCCTAGCTAGAACACTGCATGTAAGTCTGTTGGTATATCCACTGGTTACTTGTGGTGTGTGCAACTACTGCATAGCTGAAGAATATTTTAAAACAAACATTTAACCAATTAAAAAAAATTAGCTACCTTTTTTATAAACACAGTTATTACGCTCTACACTCCAGTTTCTTCTGTTACTACAACAGTAAGCAAGTCTTGGAGTAGGTTAAAAATGTGATAACTAGTGGTGCTCTCGAATAGCGCAAATGCATGGCGAGCGAGTAGACTCTTTTTACAGAAAAATAGGACTGAAATTACATCTAACTGTAGTGCACAGTGTAACCCTTTCCATTCTCGGTTAGCATCAGAGAATCTTAAGTCTCTGATCCCAGACTACGGAAGTGGACCCATGCATTGTAGTAACAATAACAGAATTACCTGAATAAACTCGAAAACAGTGGCAAAGAAGCGCAGCTTGACAAAGACTTCACAATTGTTTCAAGAAGAGAGTAGCTATAAACTTTTTGGTTGAAACAAAGTTGCATAAGGCAGTGCAGCAGGATTCTCCGCGCTAGTTAATTAAAAAATACTGGAACTGTGAATGCTTTACCTAACTAACGTAATTAGAAGCGCGGGCGAAAATTTTGACGTACGTATACATATATATATATATCTGAAATCTCAATTGAACACGACTGATAGTCAGCTTCGCTCGCTCGCTGAATTAAAGTGTTTTTTGTTTTTTTTGTTGTTTGTTGTTGTTTTTTGTTTTGTTTGTTGTTGTTGTTTTTTTCGTTTTTCCCACTCACAAAGTTGTGGACCCTTTACCATACACAATTTCAAAAACTGTCGTGTTTTTGTCAGGATCCATTGGTCATAGTACTTATTCACTACTACTACTATTACTACTATGGTGTGCTTTGTGTGTGTGTTTTGTTCACAGGTGATCCACTGGCTGGCAGCAATTACCTCATATGGAATGGAAATGTATTTGGAGGACTGCAGGTAATTGTATTGACAACCTGTACCTTCTGTGCTAACAATTGGTGACCAGCAGCTGGTTTTGTTGTTTAGATTGATGATGGATGCAATGATACTGTGAAGGTATTTGATGAACTGGGAGATAGCCTCGGAGCCACAGGCGGTATTGTCCACTCTCTCTCTGGTACATGGCCCCTGGGCATTTCTTTATTGGCAGGTATTACTGTATATGTATGTAAAAATTGGATTTTACTTCATTGCAATGTTCACACACACACACACACACACACACACACACACACACCAGTACAACCAGAGAGAGTAGTGGTCTCATACAGAGGTAGGGACACCCTGGGATCCCCCCCCCCCCTCCCCCCCCCCCCAGAATTTCATGAAATAATATTTACTACTTAATGGTATTCTGTGGTTATGATTTATAATGGTATTCTGTGATTTTGTTGTTTGTATAATCTATGGTGAAAGTTCACTTCAGTTAATTGAGGTCCTTCAATTGCAATATGCATTAGTCTTCCAAGATTGATGTCACTAATTCTAGACCCGAGACGATTTTTAATCAAACGAGTGTGGTTTCAGCAAAAGTGGGTGTGGTCAAACAAATGTGTGAGCCCCCTTTCCCCAGAAAAAAAATCCTGCATGAAGCCCTGGTGATGATTTGCTTGTTTTGTTTGGAGTAAACGAGGCATGCTATTCGGGAAACGTTTAGTCTGTACGTACACTTTGCATTGGTTACGTAACGACTCAGAGATCACCGCACTTATAAGTTGTAATACGAGTTAAATGCACTTACAATTTATGAGTAAACTTTTTAAACACACTAATGCTTAAATGCTTTGGACAAGATGGTCTAAAAAAATAATTTCCTAGAATAGTAGACTGAATGGTAAAGTGTGTTTGCATCCCTTTCCAAACTTACGACAAGTTACTGTGTTTCTAAAAGGTTAAGTATCATTAGTGGAAACATGATTGGAAACATCATTGATATCCCTTTACCATGCTGGGTCCATTCTACAGGAGTTGATTATTAATTATTCCTACTTCCTATTGGATGTATTTAGAGTAGTAGTAACTCTCTCTGGTTCGGGCGAGATGTGTTTGGAAGACGCTCTCTTTTGTGGCATGTTCCAGCTTCTGTAGATGATATCTTCAGTCTGTCTTCTGTTGGATGTTATGGAGGGAAAGATAAAATACCTGTTGTGAGTATTGATGATGTACAGAAGAATTAAAGATAACTATTTTGACATTTGTTTATATAGATGAATAACTCACTTTAACTATATGCATCTTAGTGAATTAAATAAAATGACTGTATACCTACATAACTGCAGTCAGGGGCGGCGCAAGTGGTCCGGCCAGTCAGGCCATGGCCTGACCAATATTCTATGGGTGGCATTAGGCATGAATTGATTTGTATGGTACGCATCGTTAATTAGGCGAGAATCGTTAAAGATTGAGAGTTAGTCGGTCGCGCGGGAATCGGCGTTTTCACGTGGAGGATACTGTGTAATGGCAGGCATTGATTTATCTTCCTTGTATGACCTTCGACAAGCCTAACCAACCAGGACCTGCATTTAAATTTCCCAAACGCTCTTTTTGTAAAAAGAATATAGTACAGAGGTGCTTTCAGCACTCCTTGTTTGAAATGTGGCCATTTCTCCACTACAAGGAAGACACTGACACTGTGTTCTGTTTTACTTGCCTGAAGATAAAAAAAATCTTGTTCTAAGGCTGATGCAGCATTTGTAAGTTCACTTAGTTCAATTTTTACTTTCTTTTTAGCTACATTAAATAATATTTTGTATAGATTAATAGAGGATATGCAAACAGGAAGGATGCTACATTGAATTTGTTAGTGATTCCAAACACAGAATGCAAATATTTGGTACATTAACGTCCTGAAACTTTTTTCATGAATCAGTCATCTTCATTTGTTTCCTGAAATATAATTATTATTACTTATTAATTTAATGGTTATATCATTAATACATGCAATGTCCTACTAATTTAGTCTTACTGACGAACTTTACCACAGACAAGTGATGTGAATGGCCTGACCAATCTAAAATATGTTGCTCCTCCCCTGACTGCAGTGGCTTAATCACGATCTTTTTTTTGTTTTAAATATACCAAGTTCACTGGGTTTCCCATTCTTCACTTATTCTAACTGTTCCCACAATACACTTTTACCACCTGTCTTTTCCATGAGTGTGCGATGGCAATGTGGAGAAGGTTTAAAGAAGATCCTGAGGTAGCCATGGCTCACCAACTGGTAAAGATCACTAGAAGTGTAGTATCAATAACCACTTGTTTTCCATTTGCATTGTTTTTTGTTTGTTTGTTTGTTTGTTTTTGTTGTTTCAATGATTCAAATATTGAGTTCAGCGAATTGCCACGCAACTATGACACCAGTATATTGACTTCCCCTGTGGTTTTCTGTGGTAATAGTCACACCAGCACATGTGCATGTGAACATGGTTTACTGTGGTAATAGTTAAACCAGCACATGTGCTTGTGATAACATGGGTTACTGTGGTAATAGTTAAACCAGCACATGTGCTTGTGATAACATGGGTTACTGTGGTAATAGTTAAACCAGCACATGTGATTGTGATAACATGGTATACTGTGGTAATAGTTAAACCAGCACATGTGCTTGTGATAACATGGGTTACTGTGGTAATAGTTAAACCAGCACATGTGCTTGTGATAACATGGTATACTGTGGTAATAGTTAAACCAGCACATGTGCTTGTGATAACATGGGTTACTGTGGTAATATGATAGGCACACATACCACTCATTCTATTACTACGATGTAAGAATTGTCTTACGTTGATTTAGTCTTACTGGAGTGAAGTCCCAGCTTCTTGTGTGTTCAGACTGCATTATGGCTGCCAGCAAGGAGGTAAGGCACTTGTAGTGTAGGATAACTTTTAGCTCAATATGATAATGAAATCTTAACTGTAAAGGGATACAATTCTTTGTCTTTGTGGAGATGAAACAAGTTATATATGCTCAGTTGAGTTGGGTAGATTAAATATTAGTTTTAACATCAGGAATGTTTCACATTGTACATATAATAGTGTACCTTTTATTTCCAAGATTAAATATTAGTTTTAACATCAGGAATGTTTCACATTGTACATATCATAGTGTACCTTTTATTTCCAAGATTAAATATTAGTTTTAACATCAGGAATGTTTCACATTGTACATATCATAGTGTACCTTTTATTTCCAAGATTAAATATTAGTTTTAACAGGAATGTTTCACATTGTACATATCATAGTGTACCTTTTATTTCCAAGATTAAATATTAGTTTTAAGATCAGGAATGTTTCACATTGTACATATCATAGTGTACCTTTTATTTCCAAGATTAAATATTATAGCATCAGGAATGTTTCACATTGTACATATCATAGTGTACCTTTTATTTCTTGTTTGGAGTTTATGTTTACCTTTTTTGTTAAGGAACACTTCATTGTTATCCATGGGTGCAGAATGGTGAGATGCTACAAGTCATTGTTGATATCTTTTTAAAGCTCACTTGTGAATTAGGAGAGTGTTGAGGGAGGGAAGGGAATCACTAACTGGCAGTGCTCAAGCTCCATATTCACCTCCAAACAGGTTCTCAATTCCTCTAGTTCCTTCAGATTACTGGCATCCTGATAGGTGTCACGTTCTCGGAGTTTCCGAGCAAAGCCACTCTGAGGAGCTACAGGTATGCTCGATGGCTAGTGCGGCCACACCTCCAGGGAACATTGCCGTGGCAACCAGTGGTTCAGCGTGCTCAAATGAAGTGTGTGGGAGTAATGTAGAGATGGAGACGGATTGCGAGGGAGGAGCTACTGCAGAGCTAGCTCAGAAGTTAGCTGAGGTGTTGGAGGATGCAGTCAGGGTGCGTGTGCGCAATGCCCCGAGGGTTTTAACTCCTCCCACCAGTGAGGTGTCTGGTCCAAAGGAAGGTGCAGTGGTTATGGGCGGGGCAAGAGTAGCGGTTCTCTTCTCAGGAGGTGTGGACTCTGCCGTGATTGCTGGACAGGTGTGTGTATGTGTGTCTGTGTTGAGTGAGTGGTATGCATACTTAAATAATTTTGTTTTGTTGTGTTTGTGATAAGATGTTAATGGTTAATGAAATAGCTAGGGTAAGCTAGGTGTTCCATGAATATCATTAGATAGTCAGTTAGTTTACAGGAAATGAGGACTGGTGTTCATTGAGTGTTCGCTGTCTAAAGTCGAGTTTTAAAATAACGTATATGCGGTAAAGGAAGTCAATGCCATAGTAACCAATCCCCGCAACTGTAAAAAAAAAAGTAACAAAATCAAGTCACGTTATTTAAACATTTTCTTAGCGATATTCTTAGTAGTAGTTGTAACGCACAATACTTTCACACAACTGAACATACCTACACAAGACTTACCTTCGTGGTTAGTCTAGTAGACAATACATTTTCAAGTAAATACTGTTGCGTAGGGCTTATAACTGAAAAATACGGGAGGGTCAAAGTACAAAATGACATACGTACGTCCACACATATATAAACAAACAAACATCCCTGATTTTCAATTGTGTTACCCCTGAGAGTGTCTCGCTCGCTCGCCAACAATAACTAACACTGTATGGAATGTAAACATCTCAAAAATATGTCTTCAATATTTGAATGTCATTACCTCCTCGTTTGACCTCCTTCTCACTCAGCCTCATATTCTGTATGCAGCCCATATATATATAATACTTATAGCACGAGTCAGAGTACAATATGGGAAAATATTTTACGAGCACGCAAAATATTTTCACGAGCCAAAGGCGAGTGAAAATGTGGCGTGAGAGTAAAATATCATTCCCATATTGTACGACGAGTGTGATAAGTGATTTATTGCTTCTTTGAAATTTTTCTCAAACGGTTACAATACAATTTTCATTGATTTTACTCGCTACGCGCGCGCTACAAGGAGCATACAATATAAACCGTACAATATGGGAGAATACAGAACGCTCGCGTGATGCGGAAATATTCAAGTAAAAATATCAAAGCTGCAATAAATATATATATATATATATATATATATATATATATATATATACATGTATGTATATGTGTATATACTAGTGGTGCGCTCGAATAGCGCAAATGCATGGTGAGCGAGCAGACTCTTTTTACAGAAAAATAGGACAGAAATTACATCTAACTGTAGTGCATAGTGTAACCCTTTCCATTCTCAGTTAGCATCAGAGAATCTACAGTCTCTGATCCCAGACTACGGAAGTGGATACATGCATTGTAGCCCTCTTCTCTGGTTTAGTAGCAATGATTAGGCATGAAGAGTTAACAATAACAGAATTACCTGAATAAACTTCAAAAGCAGTGGCAAAGAAGCGCACACAATTGTTTCAAGAAGAGAGTAGCTATAAACTTTTTAGTTGAAACAAAGTTGCATAAGGGGGGGAAAGGCATTTTTGTTGAAGGAAAAAAAAAAATTTTTTAATTTTTTTTTATTGTAGATACAGGCTTACTGGATGTGGATCCCAAGTTTCAAGACCATTGGACATTTCTACAGCTTATAATGATTTTTTTTATACACACTAGTTCATTGTTTCAGTTATTGAATCACCCGGGAAAGAACCGTTCACTTTATTTCTTACCGTTACTTTCTATCGATCGACGATTTCTTTGTTTACTGTCAAACCTACGCTTTTTATAGTTCAAAATAAAGCACACAGGAAGTGCTCAGTGACTATAGCAACAAGCAATTACGTAGTAGAAGTAGGCGGGAGTGCGCACGGCCTATGTTGTTGTTTTTTGCTTGATTAGAACTTGAACTTGTGTCCGCATGGCTCTCTCTTGTTTCTTGAAACTACGCCTAGGAGAACTTGTAGAAAGCGCCCTAAAGGGTTCCTTGGCACTCAGTGGCAACAACAGTCACCTACTAAACGAAGAAGGATGGATTCAGAGGCTACCCGTCCCTCGGTGAGTAAGACTAAATTATTTAGCTCACCACCTAGGTCTATAGGGTTTACTTCTGGGAGCTCTAGTGCTCTATTGCGCCCAAGAAATAGTAAATCCTCAAGTCCATTGTCAGACAATAGTTCTGTAGCTCTCCCTGATGCTGGTTCAACTGAAGCAGATAATATTATATACTGGGCATTAGGCTAATGAGAATGGCGGTGGTGAGTCTAGGAGTGACATGGCAGAAGCAAATGAACTTGACAATGCAGAGTCAGATCAAAATGATAATGCAGAGTCAAGTGAAAATGATGATGCCAAGTCAAGTGGTTCAGAGGAGGAATCCTCTGAGTCAGGTTCTGAGGCTAGTTGCAGTCATGATGATCAGGCTGACTCTGACGGGGTTGGTGTCGGCAGTGACGTCCCATCCAACGATTGGACCGAGCCCCCATCAGATGTTACTGTAACGTTTAATGGAACTTGGTCTAACCAATATATCAAGATAACTTCTAAAACCTGAATTTAGGTCTAAATATTAACTGTATGCAATATTATGCTTTCTTGCAGGCATTGTCAGCTGTTATTACAAGTGTCGTGTTTAACCTCAATTATCTCAAAACTACATTTTCCCAAAGTGGTCATACTTCGGTACATCATAACTTACTCTCACTATTTTTTTTATTTTTATGTTTATATATCATCTTAAAGCTCATATTCTACTCTTTAAAATGAACTGATAAGGAGAAATTCCAAAAAGTATCAATACAATTATGAGATAAAAGTATACTGAATGTGTGAAAAAAGTTTGGAGTGTTGAGGATCATGTCTGATGGGGGTTACATCGTACCGAATAGGTAAAGGGTGAGTGGACGATGAAACTGATCACTTTGGGTGGGTGGGGCCAAGTTGATATATCTGTAGTTCATCTTGAAGATGATGCTTTACTCATCATTTTATGACTTGAAGTATGAAAAAATACTCATGGATGACTGATTTATGACCAAATAAGCAAAATACCCCAAAAATGCCCTATCCTGTCACGCGAAATTTGGTCCCCCGCCAAATACGGTCCGGCCGGACTGAAATTGGCAGCCAAAATAGGTCCGCCCTGCTAATTTCGGTCCGCCCGGGTGCGCTCGAATTAAGTAAAAATTAGCTAAATCTTCAAGGGAAAAAACTAAAACTAAGCATTTAAGATACTTTTTAGTACTGGAATCTCTCAACCAAACCACACTAATAGTATTATTGATGATGACTAGATTATACCGGAATTAAAAGGGAGATGCTTCAGTTTGGATATGCATGAAGGCATTTACAAGTTTCAAAGAATATTTACAATTGTATAAATTTGCAATAGATAGCGATGTACTAGCTTTTTAGATAACTGGGTTCCAGAGTTTCTAACAGGAATGTTTGTTGGAGATATAGCTATATGTTTTTCCACACCAAAATACATCATCTAAAGTTTATAATTATTGAGACCTGATTACCAATTTTTTATGTTCAGAACATAAAAAAAAGCTTTAGTTAAAAATGTTACTGTTCCAGTTAAATGTTACTACTTAGGTTCGTTACATTACTGATTTGGATGAGAGATCTGAATTCTAGCATCATGCCACAGCGATCCCACCTCTGGACATTTAGGCACGAAAAAGACTTTATCAAGAGTTAGTGAGCGGTTTATGTGGCAGGGAATGGTCAATGATGTTAATAAATTGGTAAGCAAATAAATAAACTCATACAGAAGTGAGTGTGGTCAACTGATGACAAAGAGTGTTGTTATTTTTAATTGTGATATATCCAGGTTAGTAATTGTGATCTGTGCCATGGCAAATTAAGCCAATCTACTCCTGAGCTCCATCCAGTACCAGTTGTGTCACCATGGCACCACATTGGTATTGACTTCATTGGCCCCATCTCTCCTGCATCACATCAAGGAAACAGATACATCTTGACTATAACTGATTATTTCACAAATTTTGTTGAGGAAATTCCTATGAAACTGTAAATATTTTGAAAATGTAGCTGCTGCATTGTTCAAGGTAGTCAAACTACTATGCACTATGATGAAGTCTTGAAGCTTATAATTTATTGAATATACTATTATAGGTATTTAGCTATGAGAATGGGAATTTGAAAGGTAAACTCATCAACAAGAAGTACTAAAGAGCAGTCTTAACATATAACTATACTGATATAACTCACCACCTCCACTTAATAATCACACAATTGATTTTTTTCCTCCGGGGCTAGGTGGGACTAAATTTGGCAAAGCGGACCACATCTGGCAGCCATATTTAGTCCGCCCGGACTGAATTCGGCAGCCAATTGTGGTCCCGGACAGTTTTTAGCAGCCAATTTCAGTCCGGGGGACCGATTTTGGGTAGGACCCGATTTGGCGTTACAATCCCCCCCCCCCCCCCCCCCCCCGGCAGTGCAGGATTCTCCTCACTCGCTAATTAAAAAATACTGGAACTGTGAATGCTTTACCTAACTTACGTAATTAGAAGCGCGGGCGAAAACAGAGGTCTCGCGTACCCCATAAACAGATAAATAAACTAGTGGTGCGCTCGAATAGCGCAAATGCATGGCGAGCGAGTAAATATATGAGTATAGGTAAAGGTGATTTGTGAAGGAAATCGCTAAATAATAGCAATGATTAGGCATGAAGAGTTAACAATAACAGAATTACCTGAATAAACTTAGAAAGCAGTGGCAAAGAAGCGCAGCTTGACAATTTGCCATTCAGTCTTTCGCCAAGAAGAGAGTAGCTATAAACTTTTTGGTTGAAACAAAGTTGATTCTCCGTGCTCGTTAATTGAAAAATACCGGAACTGTCGCTTTACCTAACTTACGTAATTAGAAGCGCGGGCGAAAACCCATAAACAGATTGAACACGAAATAAACTAGTGAGGTGCTCTAATAGCACAAAATAGCGAAGCGAGCGATGCATGTTCCCTGTAATTGCAGCTATTCCATGCATGCTTGGTGTGGCTACAAAATACTGTCAGATTCTTTACTTTGCTACCTGTTTCTGTTTCGTTTTAGCTCTCCTCCTCCTTGCCCTGTCTTTTTCATTTCTTATCGCTCTCCTTACTAATTTTTCTTCAGGAGTTTCTAACGCCCTCAAAGCTCTTGACCGAGCATTTCTAACGTTTTGTCTACGGGCATCGCTACTTCGTACGGCGGGTAAACAAAACAAAATGTTGCTAAGAAGGTTACCCGGCCCGTGCAAGCGCGTAGGAGAAAGGGTACACACGTACGCCCACGCAAGAACAAAAACAATTTCTAGACCTAAATATATATTGTATATATCGTGAACTCATTAGCTTCGCTGAATAAATAAATAAATTTAGCGAAATCTCGATTGCGTTACCCCTGAGAGTGTCTCGCTCGCTTCGCTCTCTCGCCAATAAATAAACATCCCCGATTTTTTTCATTTTTACCCCTGTAAGTGTCTCGCTCGCTACGCTTGCTCGCCAATTAGCTTGTACAAGAGGAGTAGTCCGGCTTGGATCGTCAGCTAGCCTTTCTGGATGCGCTCCAGGGAAGGTATGAAGAACTTCTACTCACCACCTCTCCAGAGACCAGAGATGAAGAAATGTTAACAGGAGAAGCCACCAGAGCAGATTATCAGGTTCTCGTGGAGAAAGTCCAGACCTTTGTTGATCAAGTCAACCTTAATGAGGAAGGCACTGCTCTGATTGACAGCCTAGAAGATCTCACTAGAGCAGACAACCTGTCAAGTACCATCTACCAGGACAAGATCAAAGCTTTGGAATCGCAGTCAGTCAAATTCAGGAGGGCATCGCGTTACTTCGCAACCTATCCTGAGATTGAAGCTATCAGAGAACGATTACCCAGACTGATTGATATCATCTACAACCAAGCTGCCAAAGATCTGACAGCGTCAGAAACAGCATCCAGACCCAAGTCGGATGTCAGTAAGCCAGAAAAAATAGAAACCAGATTGATGCCGCAGTTGACCGTAGATCTTCCTAAATTCTCAGGAGACCCAATGGAGTGGTACTCGTTTAAGAACTTATTTACCATCACCATCACAAACTACTATGCTGGCACCCCTCAGACAGTCACCGCCACACTATTGACCAAGGCCATGGAATCAGAGGAGGCTCGCAGCATTGTCACCACTGCTGCCGTTGGAGATAAATGCTACGATGATGCATTCAAAGCACTTGAAGCTGTCTGTGGTAATCCCGCCAAGATCTACCCTCAGTACCTGGGAGACTTGATGAAGCCAGAGACCTACACCTATGAACAGAAGAGCTTACGTCGTATGAGGGAGAACATCAGGCGTGTGATGAAAGGTATGGAAAGCTGCAAGGGCAATGACTTTGAGCATCTGATTGGAGGAATCCTGATTGATCGCTTAGACTCTCAAGCCCGACACGAGTGGAACAGTCACGGTAACGATCCCTCCAAGTTACCAACTGCCCAGGAAGTTCTCGACTTCTTTGAGAAAAGAGAATTAGGGATGTACAACATGCCCACCAGTTCCGCCAAGCCATCTCAACCAAAGCACTCAGACAAGAAATCAGGTGCACCATCCACTAGCCAACCTACCAGAACCATAAACCGAGTGCAAGGTTCTACTGGCTTCAAGTGTCCTGCCTGTGACAAAGGAGGACATCCCATAGCCAAGTGTCCTACTTTTATGGAATGGACACCAGACAAGAGACAAGAAACAATTCGCAAGGCCAACCTATGCTATAATTGCTTCAGCCATGCCCACCAACTAAGAGATTGCAAGTCTACCTATGTTTGCCGGCAATGTAAACAAAAACACCACACACTCCTACATAAGGACACCGCCCCTAGCAGTGATGTATCACCTCGCGCTATGCGTATCAGCACAGGAGAAGACGGATTCTTAGCCACCGCCATCACCAATGCAAGTAGCCCATATTGTCAGCAGCAAGTTCGAGTTCTGTTCGACCCTGGTTCACAAGTCTCCATGATTTCCGAACGTTTGGTCTCAGCCCTGAGACTAAAACGCCATCGCAGGATCTTGCCGTATGAAGGAATCAATGCATCTGGGACGAGTAAGTACATTGTAGACATTGACTTGTCATCCATTCATTCTTCAGCTGAAAGCCATAACATCACTGTCCGTTGCCATGTTGTTCCCAAGCTAGGAACTCAACATCCGCCACCCAATGTTGATCAGCTGTTGCAATTGCCTGCATCAGAGGAAAGAAGCCGTTAGCCGATCCAGAACTAGGTGGACCAGTAGACGTCCTCCTTGGAGTTGGAGCTTACTTTAGGTGCCTGAAGGGACCTTGCTCCACTCACCCAGACTATGAGGGAGGAGCCGTGCCTACCACCTTTGGCTGGGCTCTCCTCGGTGCTGTTCCAGAAACCATTACCGCCAAGTCAGTCCTGAAAGTTCAGAAGAGTGACGATCAGCTGGACAAGTGTCTGGAACGTATCTATGATCTGGATCAAGTGATGGATTCTAGCAACGCCAACCTGACCGCCGCTGAGCAAAGTGCATTGGACCAGTTCAACGATACGTACGAGGTCCTGTCATCAGGAAGATTCATGGTGAAATTGCCCAGGATTGAGAATCCGCCCATCTTAGGAGAGTCTAGACCGACAGCACTTAGCAGATTTCACCAGAATGAGAGATCTCTGATCAAGAAAGAGAAATTGCCTGCATTTGAGAAGGTCGTATTAGAGTATCTCGAACTAGATCATGCCGAGACGATACCACCAGAAGACATGAGCAAGCCTGCCACGGACACCAACTACTTACCTGTCCATGGTGTTGCAAAAGACACGTCGACGACGACTAAGTTACGTGCCGTCTTTGACGCCTCTGCAAAGACGGCAAGTGGAACGTCATTCAACGACACATTATTACCCGGACCCAACCAGTACCCTCTCTTGACCACCACATTGACCAAGTTTCGACGCCACAAGGTAGCCACCTCAGCGAATATATCCAAGATGTTCCGCGAGGTGGTGCTTCATCCTGATGAGAGAGATTATCATCGCTTCCTTTTGAGAGATGAGGAAGGGAATGTGCTGGATTGTCGAATGCGTAGGCTCACCTTTGGTGTACGAGCATCTCCGTTTATAGCCACGCAAGTGCTTCTCAAATTGGCTGATCTCCATCAAACTACCCACCCTGTTGCCGCCAATCTAATTCGTACTTCCTTCTATGTGGACGACTGTCTCACAGGAGCTACCACAGTTGAGGAGATGGATCAAGCCAGAAGCGAACTTTGTGACCTCTTGCAGAAAGCTGGAATGACACTGAGGAAGTGACGCTCCAACTCCCCTGAATTGTTGTCCACCATACCTACTGACCTGCGTGAAACCTCAGACCTGAAGATCAAGGATCCATTGCTAGCGTCTAAAGCCCTTGGTATCCATTGGCATGTAGCCATTGATCAACTGCACGTTGTCACACCATCGCCTGACCTAGACAAGCCACCCACCAAGCGAACAGTTGCGTCTGCAGTAGCTCAAGTGTTTGATGTCTTGGGTTTGATGTCCCCAGCTGTAGTAGTGGCCAAGATCATCCTTCAGAAGTGTTGGAGACTGGGTCTAGAATGGGATGCATCACTTCCTGATGACTTATCATCAGAATGGCAACGTTGGGCTTCTACCATTCCTACCTTATCACACCATCCCATAGATCGACGCCTCCTGCCTCTAGATTTGCCAATCCAGGATCTGCAGATTCACGGATTCGCAGATGCATCTGAGCTGGCCTATGGAGCAGTTATTTACCTTAGAGCTGTATACTCTAACTCAGATGTCTCAGTCTCATTGATCACTTCCAAAGATGATCACTTCCAAAGCCAGAGTGGCACCCACCAAGCATACCACCATACCACGTCTCGAGCTTAGCGCTGCTCACCTGCTGTCCAAGTTGTTACGACAAGTGGTCAAGGACTTAGCCATTCCAGCAAGCCAATTCTACTGCTGGACAGATTCTGCCATTGCCTTGTGTTGGATCAAAGGGTCTCCGTCCAACCTCAAAGTCTACGTTGCCAATAGAGTAGCTGCCATCCACGAAATGACCTCGCCACAGCAATGGAGGCACGTACGATCCAAGCACAACCCGGAGGATCTGGCCAGCAGAGGCACACCTCCTTCAGAACTCCCATCGTCTACTTTATGGTGGAAAGGTCCACCATGGCTGTCGTCACCACCGACTGAATGGCCAGTAACCAAGTTGGAACTCCGAGCTCAGGATACCTCAGAGTTCAAGAAGAAAACCTGCCACAAGTGTACAGTTCTCCCAGCCTGGAACTTCTTGGAAAGATATTCCTCCTTTCACAAACTGACCAGAGTATTAACCTGGATCAAAAGATTTGTCCACAACGTCCAATGTGCCAAGGAGTTGAGAGAATTATCACTGGACCTCACGTCCAAGGAAAGCTCTGATGCCATGAATAATCTTCTCCAAAGTTCTCAGCGTGAGACTTACACAGTAGCTTTCGAGTGTGTGGAGAAACGCAAGCTGTTGCCCAACAACCACCCTTTGTCAAGATATGACTTAGTCATCAATAAGGATGGTCTTCTCTGTGTGACTGGTCGCGTCAGGAGCAAGGATGACACTAAGAGCCCTAGAGCTTACATACCTCTATCTATCAAGTCGCCTATAGTGAGACTCTACTTGCACACTATGCATGTGACTCTATCACATCCAGGAATCGCAACCATGATGGCAATCTTGGCCGAAGACCATGTCATACCTCACCTAAGAAACCATCTGAAGTTGATTAGCCGTCATTGCGTGTTCTGTCAGCGGGCCTATGCCAGGACTACCCATCAGCGAATGGGCATGCTGCCCCTGTTTAGAACTGAGCCAGCACCACCATTCAGCAGAACCGGGATTGACTTCGCTGGCCCCTTCTTGGTCCATAGAGGTAACCCACGGAAGCCCACGAGAGTGAAAGTATACGCAGCACTCTTCGTCTGTTTCACCACTAAGGCAGTACACCTGGAACTTTGTTCAGACCTAACTGCTGAGGCGTTCCTAGCTGCCCTCACCCGCTTCTGTGCCAGAAGAGGAACTCCATTGCACCTAATAACCGACAATGGCTCCAACTTCCTCGGAGCCAAGAATGAGTTGGAAGAGGTCCAGAAGTTGTTGAACCATACTGTCACCACCCACCGTTTGTCCAGACTCTCCACAGAGAAAGGACTTCAATGGCATCTATCACCACCTCGAGCGCCACACTTCGGTGGCCTTTGGGAAGCCGGAGTGAAGGCTATGAAGACGCTCCTGAGAAAAGTTGTAGGATCTCTGTCTCTATCATTTGAAGAGCTGACTACAGTGTTAGCAGAGGCAGAAGCTGTGCTCAATTCGCGACCACTTATTCCCTTGAACACCAATGATCCAGGGGAAGATCTCAGTCTAACTGCCGGACACTTCCTCATAGGAAGACCACTCTGTGCGCCACCCCAGGCTAGAGTAGACCAGACCACCAAGCTGTCTAACCTGAAGCGTTGGAATTTAGTTCGCCGACTCAATGCAGATCTGTGGAAGTTGTGGAAAGGACGTTATCTGCAATCTCTCATCGCCCGTGCTAAATGGAAAAGACCTGAAAGAGAGTTCCATGTCAATGACATTGTGATTATCAAGGACGATGAAACTTTCGGACATCGGACATGGCCCTTGGCTCGCATCACCAAGTTGTTTCAAGGACAAGACAATCTTACCAGAGTAGTAGACCTATCGTGTAGAGGGAAGACCTATAGAAGATCTACAGATCGGCTGGTCCTTCTAGTAGAGGACTAGCCTCCTTCCCGCCCGGGAGTATGTTCAGGTTCAACCGCACACGAGCTGGACTCTATTGACTCAGTTGTTATTCATACCTATTATCACCCTTTGATTGTTTCCCACACTTCACCTACCTGGGGCCTTGCGCCTCTGGTAATGATCACCATTTTAACGTATCTCCGCCCCTTTCTTACCCACTGTAGTTTTATGTCATAGCCACCCTTATAAGTTGTAACCATCGATTCCTCAATGTTCCTGACTTTCGCATAAAATACCAGTTGCTGGCGGTAGCCTACGTCAGGCTGTTAAATTGAGTGCGCTAGTGCGGGACCTGGTCCTTCGAGATCTTGAACTTCAGAGGTACCCTATTTATACGGGGCTTTCACACAACTCATATGTTGTATTGGCATGGCTAAGTGAAAACTTTAATGGCTGAAGGACTAAACTCCTCCCAGTAATGGTAGCGTACATTCCTACGTGCAAGGTGTGAATCTCGATAACTACGAAACACTAAACTTGTAAATTGAGTGCAACTTCATCCCAAAACCTCCCTCACCAAACTAAGAGAACTGATCTAGAAATTGTGGCCTGACCCCAACTGAGCTATTATGTGGCATCTGCAGCTAACTCAGATGCACACACTCATGAGATTGACTGTTCTTTATCAATCAAAGAGAGAGAAACTGTCTAGATCACATTTCATTATTGCCGAGGTTATAGTTTTCAATTGTTTGTAAATTTTTACTCTACCAGAAAGCCACTGGTCTCTGCTGAATAAAATCATTTAATAGTTAGTTAATTTAACTTACTCGTTTTATATTATTATTATTATTATTAATATTATTACTATTATTATTTATTTATTATTATTTTGTAATCGTATGATATTTTGCCTTGCCAGCACTTTGTTTTTTTTTTGGTTTTTGTTTACTTAACTAGGTTTTGTTTGTTGTAGAAATAATGCATACACATTTATATTTATAAGTTGTAAATAAATAACATAGTTACATGCCAATAGAAGAAGTTTTATGCCAGTATATTTGTGTGTGTGCTGGTAGTATAGATGACAAACAAGTTAGTGTGAGTGTTTATTGTTCATTTGTTGACTGAGTGCAGACATGCCATCCCTTACTGCAGCTCCGACTTGGAAGAGAGGAGTGTTCATAGCTTCTGCAGCAACTACAATTTGCACAATAGAAGACAAAGCAATTGTTACTATGGCTTTGAAGCAAAGTCCCATTTAGAAATATCAAAAATGTTGCAGAGGAATGCAGGTAAATTACACAAGGCATGATTATTTCAGCAATAAAATTAGCTATCTAGCCTTTCACCTTTTTTTTATTTTTTATTATCTTTAGTATTATAATAACCTTTTCCAGTTTGTTTTGGAAATGCGTGCAATAAGTCTTTGAGAGTGACATCCATTTCCTCTTCTTCTCCTCCCAAAATAGATGTCATCTGCGATCCTACACCAGTTCTTGCAGAAATTTGAAACATAAAAAGCTGAGTTGCACTTTTTAATTGTTAGATATGTTGTTTGTTTGTTTGTTGTTTTGTTTTAACTTATTTTCAAGTCTGGAGAAAACGAATAGAAACTAAAAGGATAGAATCGAGTGAGTTGTTTCTGCTTTATTGGCTTCAATCCAGATATATTTTAAAGCTTACAGCAAAGCATTTGGATTATAGTGCATCCATCAATGTTCTTAATAATGCCAGATAACCGCTAAACAAACACACTCATAACAAGCAAAATACATTCATCATTTCACACTTACTAGTAGGTGACATGATCATACTGGGAGGTGTCGGCATGGGGACAGGTTTAACCTGGAGTAGAAATAAACTGCAAGTATCAACCACTTCCTGTATGTTTGGAGCTTACCATGGGTGGAACTCTCAAAAGCTTTGCTACTTTTCCTTCAAGATTCTTTTTCTGTGACTCTAGATGATGTACCCTCCTTTCAAGGTCATCTTTGTCCTTCAATTCCTCCAAAATGGCAGTCTCCACTTCTCTTAAGGATTGCTCGCACTCCATCCTCCTTTGTTGCTACACCTTTTTAATCGATCGAAGCTCCTCTATCTGCTCCTCAAGTCTCTCTCTTTCTCTTTGATCGAGTGAAGATTGCATAGCTCAATTAGCAAGTGGAATGTCCCTCGGTGTATCTGATGGAGCCATTGTTTCTGTAGCAGAACTTGTGTCCATAGATCTATCAGGTTGGCTGATAGATCTATCAGGTTGGATTACAGCTGCTTCATGTGGGCTTTCACTTCTTCTCTCTTCAAGCTCTAAAAGTCTATCATGGTACTACTGAGTAAATTAAAATTCCCACTAAAGTTAATATTATTACCTCCCGGCAAGAAGATTGACTCTGGAGTGAACATTCTGCAAAACTGGACATTCCTCTGGTATCCTAATCAACAGAAAGTTTTATCATCGTTAACCCTCAATGTGTGCATGGACCAGGGAGTTGTATTGTCAGTCTGTCTGCCTGTCAGCCATCCATCCATATGTTTGTCTGTCTGTCTGTCTGTCTGTACGTATGTCAACAGCAGATCTCAAAAATGAAAGTACTTTTAAAACATGTCAAACTGGTAAGTTATAACATGCCATTGTTAATAAAAACTTGCCAGTAGATTGCACTACTTTCAATTACTTCTCTAAGCAAATGGGACACCCCATGTTTTGTCTCAACAACTATTACACTATGCAGCTATGCCTATAAGCACTGAGAGATATTATACTCCTGCTCCATTATCATATAAACTGTTTCAACTCACATTTGTCTCTGTTGCACATCCAATACTGGATACTTCAAGTAGTTTACTTTAGGTTCTCTCCGCTTGTACTTCCTCGTCAACTTATTCTTTATCTGCTTGGCAAAATCTCTGACATCATCTCCAGTAGTAGTCTATGAGAAATACCATGGAATTTGGAGCATGAAAGTTTAACCAAGCTTCTATTGAGGTTTGATAAACAATTAAACAGGTCAAGTTAAGATATCTCTTATTGTTTTTGTAGAATCTGTATTGAGCTGCCAAAAGTTATTAATTGTAATCTTACCATGACTTCAGCCAGAATTCATTTAAATATGGCTGCTATTACAAAAAAAAATATCCAGAATATTCAAGTTAGAATATTTTTTAAATATGATTATCTCAGTTATATTAGATCCTCAAGTAAAATCAAATTGCTCATAAAAAATAGACTATAAAGTTATTCAGTATTATTAACTTACTGCCAAACAATATTCTCTGGTTGGGTGTGTAATTTTGTGATTCCTGACAGTTTGCTGTGTCCAGTAGCACGCCTGACACATGTATGCTGCCCTTACCTAAATCCAACGATTGGGTAAGTCTTACACTTGGAACATTTAGCTTCATGTTTGACAGTTTCAGAACTTGTAAGTCTGTACATCGTGGGAAGCCAGACTATGCACATGGGCTCTCTGAACATCCAATCCATAAACTCTCTCTTGCTCAACAAGTAGGTTGGCTCAAAGTGCTTCTAAAACAATATAATAACCTATATATATACAAAGTCTCTCAGTACTTTCAACACGGTAATCTTTGTACAAAAACAAAAATGTTGCTACTCCTGATTATTTGTTCAGTCCAGAGTGACTATGTCAGTGACAATCAATAGAGTACTAGCAATTCTTCATACTAATTGTAATTCATATATAATTTTTTTCCTTATGCAATATATTCAGTCTTGATAGCCAATTATAACCCGACCTTTTTAACTCTTGTGAAGCCCTTCCCAAACATAATAACTGTATTTAAAACTTCATTTTTGTGATCAGCTTTGTCTTACTCAAAATTATAACTTAAGCCAAACAAAGCCCAGACAGCTTAAAAACGTTCTATCACATGTAAACTGCATTACCAATTGTGTATGCTTTCATACTGTAAACTTGTATGTCCCGCATTTTCACAAAGGCTATATCTATTCCTATGTTCCATGAAAGTTTGGTAAATTCTCTTGTCACATGCTCATGATATGAAGATCTTGTCTGGTTGTATGCAAAATATCTACTGTAGCTTACTTGTTCCCAACAATTTCTGATGGCATCATCGATATATTCCACAGGAAATGTTGTGTGCTCTTCGATGGAATGCGTTATCTAAGAAAAACAAAATTATGCAACACTGATGTTTTTGTTTTTTTTGTTTTTTTTACTTTCATAGGATAGTTGTCATGGGAACAATTCATTATCTTCAATTTGATTTTTCATTACCAATAACAGTGTTACGGAAACTGGGATTATCTCTTCATTAATCAGATACTGAACATAATGTGCTTGTGTGTTTAATTTTGAAAACTAGAGCTTTTTCCAAATAATATGCATTGCTGAAAATTTTTCACTATAAAAGAACATCTATGCCACTATAGTTAGCTACATTATGACTGAGCAATGTCTTATGGTTGCATATTTAGCTATCATATTTAAATCGTCATCTTCAAACATGATTTTTCCAGCTGCTGTAATACTAGTTTGTGCATTCCTCACAGTTGCCAGCAGCAACACCGTTCATATCAATGCTAAGTTGGGAAAGGATGGAAACTGCTCTATTACCTCAGGCACTACTGCTCCATGCCGCACTCTTGCACATGCCTACACATTGCTCCAGGGCCAATCTGAAGCCATATTCAAGTTAGAAACAGGTGTAGAGCTTCATCAACAGTTAACATTTCATAGAGCAAATGTCACCTTCCAAGCAGTTAACTCTGAAGTTCAAACTCAACGAATTTCTTGCCATGGCTATGGTGGACTCTTACTAACAAACTGCTCTTCATTTGTCTTGTCCAACATAGAGTTTTATGACTGTAAAACTCAAGACAATGCCACTAAAGTTGAAGCTACAATACTCATTACATCATCAACTGACATCACTATGACGGATAGTAATATCTTCAACAGCAGCTCTTCAGCAATAATGTTACGTGACTGCTATGGAAACATAAATTTGACTAACATGGTTTTGGGAAAAAATGGAGGACAAAGTTGCTGCCCTAAAGCTGGTGGTCTCAATATAGAGAAGGTCTTTTCAAACAAATCGGGCAGATTCAACATAAAAAATTGCACCTTTAGTCATAATGTTTATAGCAAGCATTCATGTAATCAGACATCAAACTCAGAGCATCAAATGTATTCAAAACCTGGTAATTCTAAAACACACAACAAAAACTTTAAGGATGTAGGTGGTATGAGTATATTCATTGCTGGAAACAAAAGTCACGACATAATCAACATCAAAGATTGCAATTTTATGGGCAACAGAGCAAACTGGGGTGGAGGCTTGTATGTATATTCATACCTCTCCCACCATAACACCATCAATGTCATCAACTGTATATTTATGTATAATGAGGCACATGAAGATGGCGGAGGTTTAAGTCTCATGTATGCTCCACTGTCTATCAATAATTCAATAACCTTTGAAAATGTCCATTTTAAAAATAACTTCGCCCAACACGGAGGAGCTATGGTTATTAAAGTGAGTAAAGCTTTATATCATAACAACACTCGTATTGTATTCAAACAGTGCACTTGGGAAAATAATATTGCAACATACTTAAGTCCAGCAATTGATATCAGCAGGTTTGAAAGAACTATATCTGATGGATATTTTCCAATTCCGTTATTTCAAGACGTTAGTTTTACAAATAATACTCTCCAAACTTGGCACAATAAATACCTATACTCCACCCACCGTAACAGCCATGGTGTATTCCTGACAACTGAAATACATGTGCATTTTAGTGGGCATGTAACTTTCACAAATAACTATTTCTCAGCTCTGCAAGCTGTCTCTAGCAGTCTAGTATTCTATAAGAATACCACTGCAATTTTTGTAAATAATAGAGGCATAAACGGAGCAGCAATAGCCCTGCTTGGATTATCTAAACTCTATCTATACAAAAATACTAAATTTGAGTTCATCAATAATACGGCCAGTGGCTATGGAGGTGGAATATTGTACAATGGTATTGACCAACATGACTTCTTTGGTGGAACAGAATGCTTCATTAAAGTAGAAGCTCCAAATACAAATGTTTTTTTTCATTTTCATGGAAATGAAGCTTTGCAAGGCAGTTGGATTTTTGCTGACAGCTTTGTTAGTTGCCAATGTGCTTTTAAAGAAAAGCTAAGTGATTTTATAAGAATTGAAAATGTGTTAAACTGCATTGGCGACTTTAATCCCACACTGAATCAAAGTACAAATTTAATTACATCTTCTGGAAGAATCTTTGAAACACATCATCTTAATTATTCAGCCATACCAGGAGAAAAAGTAAAGCTTAAGGTCAAACTTAAAGATGATTTTGGTAATGAACTGAACCCTCTACTTAAGCTTGACATATTGGACAAATCTTGCCATAACATATCCCTTGCCGAAAATTTTACCATCACTAAGCAATTTCATCCAAAAGGTCCGCCGCTAGAAGAAGCAAGGATTCAAGTGTTAGCCCCTGGGATTAGACACATAAATTATATCTTCTACCTCAGGCTACAAAGATGCCCTCCTGGATTTGTATACAACAGTACAGCAAAAATTTGCTTGTGTGGCCACAACAAGCAGCTAGCAGAAATCTTGAGCTGCAATATGCTTACATATCAAGCTACTGTACACACAAACTATTGGGTAGGCTATATGCCTGGCAGTGATGATTATGATCTGTATTTCGCACCCTGTTATTCTCCAATCTGTAATGAAAGGTTACACAAACTTCCGAAAAATCCTGACGATCTAAATGACTATTTTTGCCGCAACACCAGCCGACGAGGAATAATGTGTGGGCAGTGTATTGCTAATCATACAGTCTACTACCACTCACCCAACAAGATCTGCAAACCACACAAAAACTGTAGGATTGGACCACTTATCTATATCTGTTCAGAAATACTTCCAGTATTCCTATTGTTTATCGTCATAGTGATGTGCAACCTGTCTTTCACTTCCGGTAAAGTGGTGGGACTAATTTTTCTGGTACAGTATATTGGTGGGAATCTTTATGTAAGTTCCAAATATACTGGACTTCCGCAGTTAATTTATGGCATATTCAACTTGGAACTGCTGTATTCAGAGAGTCTGTCATTTTGTTTATGGGAGTCAATGGATTTCCAGGATATTATAGCTGTCAAGTATGTAACTATTCTCTTTGCCTTTGCTCTTGTGGTCATCCTGATACTCCTACTTAAAACTAATCGGTTTGTTAATATTGTTTCTTTCAAAAGACCAGCCAGTAGATATTATTCATTTATTCATGGACTTTCAGCTTTTCTGGTAATTTGCTACATCCAGTGCACAAAAACTAGTTTTCAGATCCTACAATATACCACACCAGTGAGTATGAATGGAAAACATGCTAGCTTGTACACTTACTATGGTGGACAACCTTACTTCAAAGGAAAGCATCTGTATTACAGCATCATTGCTCTGTTTAATTTGCTTACTGTAACTTTTCTGGCTCCTTGTCTCCTCCTGTTGCACCCACTATTGCTAAACCTTCTTTCTCACTGTCATCTCAGTGAACACAGAATAACGCTCAAGCTATACCGTTTGCTTCACATGCACAAAGTTATGCCATTTATCGACTGCTTCCAGAGCTGCTACAAAGATAAGTACAGATTTTTTGCTGGTTTGTACTTTGTATATAGAGTTGCCCTTATTCTATGCACCATGCTGTCTAATAGTTACAATGATGTTCTACTGTACACACAGCTATTGCTATTACTATTCCTCATCATTCATTGTACAGTGAATCCTTACAAGAAAAGTATCCATAACTCATTAGACTCCATGGCATTTGGTATCATGTCTTGCATAAACTTTCTTAGTATATTAATGGACAAGAAGACTTCTCTTAGTAAAGAAGCAATAGGTATACTATATGCATTGCAGGTTATTCTTGTTTACTTGCCTCTACTAGCTTGTGTGGTTGAGCTTACGAGAAGGCTGGGCATGAAGTTATGGAATAGAAATAAGTCCTACACCAACTTGCTTGATGCTGATGTCACAGATAGAACAGAAGAGGAGGATAAAAGACATCGCAATTATCACGGCAGTCAAGAGCTACCCAGAGTCCAGCAGTACTAAACTACTCCAAGTGAAAAATGACAACTATATTTATCCCAACTTTGAACTGATACATATTTGTTTTAGAAGTAGTAACTTTACTGTGTGTAACTGTTCACTAAGCTTAGTACACTGGATGCATTTTTATGTTACAATTTATCCATTTCTAGTCCATACAAATGACTGAGAACTGAAAATTTATTATACATGTTTCATCTGTTTTCAATTGTAGTGTTACCATAGATATATTAGTTGTACTGTCACACTTTATGAACACATTAGAACTTTTAATGCCACAAAAGAACAACTTACCAATGCTAAGTCTATTAAGAGAGCTTTCAGGTTAGACTGTGAGATACCAGCACTATTCGCCTTATGAATGTGCTCATACAAATCTATACAGAAAAAAAGAATTTAGTGATATTTGTCAAGTAATAAATAAACATTAACTCACAGCAAAATTTTTCTTCCAGGGATGAACAAGCAAGACCTGTCAACACATTCTTAATACTTCTTACTTTAACCAGACCAGTACGACCACTGCAGGTTAATGTCAAAATATAATTGGTGAGCAATTAATTAATTTTTATTTATGTACATACAACTTGGGTTCTAATACAGTACATAATTATATTCAAAAAATAATTGCTCTCTTGGACTTATCCCAGCCAGCACCATATCATTGAACTGGACTAGACAGAAATACTTTATCAAAATGAAAAGTACATGCTTGCTTGTTTACTTTTTATTGTACTACTTATAGATGCTAACCTGTCCAGGCACTTGAGGAGGTAGTTTAGAGTTATTTCTGTGCTTTCTTCCACATTAATTGGCTGAGCTGCTCTCTCTTGATTGACATACTGGAATACGATATTGAGGAGAGCCTCTAACTCAGCCACTCCATATGTCTCGTGATTGTGCTTGGAACTTGGACCAATACCCATGTCTTTGTAGGCCACTTCGAGGACACTGCTTCGCACTTTATTCCCTACAAGGACAGAAGCAATTGACTATTCTTACTTGCAGTTTGAAGGTATGCTTGAGCACAAATGGTGAGCGCCATTGTTTACCAATAATCCAAACAACAAAGTAAAATTAAACTTAAATCTGATAAATATTGACCTTCTCTGGCAATTATCTACAAGATCTGCACTCAAAACTAATTAAGAACACAACTAAAATGGTTCCATATATTCAGTTTCCTGATTAATGTTCTAGCTCCTATTCATGAAGTTTAGGACGTAATCATTCTGTGATGTGTATAGTATTCTGTTGAGGTCAAACCCTAATTAGAGCAATTAGCTCTTAATAACATCAGTTCATTTTGATATTCTTTCCCTTGTAACTTGGGGATGTTTATATAGAGAGTGGTGAAAGTCTTGCCAAAGGTTCCCCCCCCCCCCCCCCCCAAACAAATTTTCTAGATAAAACACTGTTGTAAATACATAAGAGGTTGTATTAGATCGTACTCAAAAAACGAATAATTAATACATCGATAGCTAATGAATAGACTAATGACTTCATGGACTTGCTTTTATCCTTATAGTGACACTCAGCAGGTTACTCAGTGGGAACACCCCACAGTGTCAGAAGTATTCATTCAATTAGGCAAGTTCATTATCACTTAGATTCAAATACAGTTGTGTAGTGTGTGTCTTTTCTCTCACAGATGGAATGCATGACATTAGATTTGGTGCCTACAGAACAGCCATGAAGCTCTAATACAAATACATGGAATTTCTGAACAAGATTCTATAGGCATATCACCTGTATTATAAGCTAATAAACTGAACTGATGACTGACATAGAGTCATAATTTCGCTAATTATTAGATCATTAGATTTATGAAGCCCATTTAGCATGTAAGCAAGCAAGCAAAGCGAGTGAGACAGTATTATGGGGTGAATAATAATGGAAAAAAGGTACATGTTATATATTTATATGGTACATGCACCCCTAAATGCACATGTGGGTGCATTTTATTTTTCTACACGGCTTTTTTGGCTTGTTTCTACTGTATTTAGATAGTCAGAGTGGCTTTAATAACACAGAAGCTACCACTACTTGGACTTATTGAGATAAGCAAGTAATTATGTATTTATTAGACATAATTAATGGTCAACTGTTACTTGTACTGTTAGAAATATATGGCATGCAAATGTTAGGAGAAGGAAGCTGACAAGTTAGGAGGAGCTTCCTTCTTTCCTCTCTCCCTGAATAAATAAATCCCAGAGGTACCTCTATTATTCATGCAGCTAAACCAAGGTAAATGCATAACTAATTGAAATACACAGTATTCTAGAGTTTTAATAGAAATAAGAACTATAATATGTTTAAAAGTGAATTTGACTGCAAAATGATATGAAGAAATTGTAGATATATTAGGGATAAATGCTGTGTGATTGACTAAAAGATTTTTCTACATTTTAAAATAAATAGCTCTATATTTTTTATTTTTTATTTTTTTTTTGCATCTAGGCTTATACACATGGAATTGTGAACTATCCAGCATGTAAAACCAAGTCATAAGCTTAAGACTTAAGATTTGCTTGAATGAGCTACCAGCATCTAGTGTTTAACTTCATGGACAGTTAAGATGCCCCTCACAGTATAAATGGAAGGAAAAAAAAAGAACACGAAAGTTCCGTTTATTTTCTTACTTGATATAGTACGGGATTCCATTGGTTGTCTCAGATTTCACCCATCCCCCTGCTCCTAAAAAAATTTGAGTAATAGCAGCACAAGTATAGATAGGAACTTACTATCATCTACTCTGCCCAGCATAACTTCAGGCATTTTCTGAAAACTGAAGTGGGCGTAGCTAGCTAGGTAACATGCCCACCCACAGTGGTGGACTAAAGTGGTGTGTAATGAAAGCAGCAATGTCCATTTAGGAGACTTAACCATTGTATATCTTTAACTGTTTATATATTCCATTTTCTGGTCGCAATCCCAAACTGAGGCTTATGCTACGTGGCCGTCCCAAAATCCTGGTGCTCAACAAGGAAGATCTTTGTGACCAAGACAAGAAAAAGGTGCTCAGTGATTTTACACCATTATTTTGTTTATCCAAATAGTGTACTGTTATTGAGTATAGGACATAAAAATGTTTGGGTGTGTGTGCAATGGAACTAGGCACAGCTAGGAGACAAGGTTACAAGTGAAAGGATAGCTTGATTAATAGAGCAGACATTTTGTTGCACTAGACAAGTTGTAAATATCCACACTCTCTGCCTATTAAGTGATGTTATAATGTATTCTTTATTTTAGGACTTTAAACAGCAGATTCGGGATAGAGGAGAAAAACACGTTATCTATTCCAATCTCAGAAGTCAGCATGACCCAAGTATTCGACAGGTACGGTGTGGGTGGCATTAGATCTTGATAATCCATGGGAAATTGATTTCAAGTGAATGTAACACATTTTGGACATGAGTATGGCTGAACTTGACATAGGAACCAAGTTTCTGTTGTATTGCAAACTGGTACCAGTATGGATAAACGCCAATACATCCAACAACTAATTTCATAATGTGTGCCTTGGATGAGAAATATTGTAGCCATTTTGTATGAGCAATAACAAATTTATCTATATAAGAATAGGCTTGTATGTCAGTAACGACGCCAATAATGGTGACTGATGATGACAGTGTGTATTCATGAATAATTCATGAGCTGATTGGAGTTGGTCACGTGTCATCATTACCTGGATGGGGGAAATTGTTTGACAAGGGGGGGGGGGGGGGGGATGGCAGAAAAAATACTTACATCAGGCTCGAACTTGTGACCATCAACTGCAGAGTGCGCACACAAACCAACCATTGGGACCTAACAGCTTAAATAAGCTTAAAGTGCATTTTTAACCTAGTGTTCCTCTCAGTAGCTAACCAGGTATAAGAAAAGCAGAGAAGCAGGAGAATGCAAGGGTCAATAAATACAAGCAGGTGAGAAAAAGCTGACTGATGTAACTACTTCAATGAAGAGATGAAAGAAAATACGCAGAAAGGTCAGAGATACTGGGGAGCAGGAGAGGTAGACAGGAGTAGAAGGGAATCCATGAGTTGAAAAGAGGAATAAGAAAACCAGGATGGCTCAGGAAGGTAGAGAGCAGTGAGAGGGAAACATGGATAAAAATTCCTTATGCTACTGCACTCCTAATTTGGTCAAGTTAGTACATCAGGCACCACTGTGTGGTGTGGTGGGGCACTTGCTGCTAGTCATCAAATAATGGAAGAATAGTGTGGGGCGGTAGAGTAAGGCGCGAGGTATACTCACGGTAAGGGAAACTTGCTGGCCGCGAAGTATGATATTCAGTTGGGCTAGCAAGTGGTAAGCTGCCACCAGAGTTCTCCCTCCCTTGACCGAGTTTTAAATCGGCATATAAAAATAGGGAATATGGGTGAACTGGTGATACGCATGCGTGGTTGGGCTTATATAGTGTTCCGAGAACCACGCATGCGCAAAACAATGAGGGATGGTCTACCGGAGGTCCGGGGCACAACGACTAAATACGACTTACAATAATTACGCATGCATACACTAATATCACTGTGCTGACAAAATAAGATAGCTAATGACACACACACACATATGTTCTGTCTTGATCTTCTTTCTTCTCCACTTTCACTCTGCTCTCGTCTCTCCTCTCGTGGGCACACCCACATCTCCCCCCCCCCCTAAGATTGGCTGGGGGGAGACAATCTGATCACCAACTGTGGCCACTGTAGGTCTGTAGTCACAGTCACTCCAGTTTTGTCGACTCATACCATCAGCATTGGCATGATTGACTCCAGCCCTGTGTACCAGGACGATGGGATACAGCTGGAGAGTCAACGCAAATCTGAGCAATCTCTTGTTCAGAGTCGATCCATTTAGCAAGGCGAGGCATGGCTTATGGTCAGTGACGACACGAACTTCCTTTGCGTAAATATAGAATTCAAAATACTTCAGAGCTGCAACTATGGCCAGACTCTCTAACTCTGTGACGGAGTAATTACGTTCAGCGGGCTTCAGCTGACGACTGAAGAATCCAACTGGGAGCTCCTCGTCTTTCCTGCAGACATGTAGGCAAGCTCCGATACCTTCTCCCGAGGTATCCGTGGGGAGGACGTATGAATCATCTGAGATGGGTACAGTAAGAGACACGTGACAACATAACAAACGTTTTAACTCACAAAATGCTTGGACCATCACATCCGTCCAGACCACCCGAAGAGGAGCCCGGAGAGAAGTAGCTGGGGTGAGCGCACTAGAAAACTTAGCAAACCCAGGGATAAATTTCCTGTAGTAAGAGAAGGACCCCAGAAATGATCTTAGTTGCTTCTTGGTGTTAGGGCGGGCAAATTCGGACAGACATTTAACTCTTAGTTCCGGGACAGCCAATGTGCCACCACCAATTTTGTGACCCAAATAAATGAGATGTTTCCTCCCAAAAACACACTTTTTGGCTTTAATTGTTAGACCTGCCGAACCCAAACATGTAATGACTTCCTGTAAATGTTTAAGATGATCTGACCAAGACCCACTATAAACAACAACATCGTCCACGTAATTTTTGCATATGTTACCAACGGATTTAAGGACTTCTTCAACTGCTGCCTGGAAAATGGCGGGTGCATTTTTTAATCCGAAAGGCATTCGTTTAAACCTGAATTTGCCAAAGGGGCAAACAAAAGTAGTCAAATCACTCAAACTTTCCTCCATCTCAAGCTGATGGAAGCCTGAGGTGAGGTCTAGGGTTGAAAGACACATACAAGGACCAATACTGTCCAAAATTTCTGTTAGGGAAGGCAACCAATACCTTTGAAGAGGAGTAAGGGAATTCAACTCCCTGTAATCTACGCACAGACGAACACTATTGTCCTTCTTATGGACAGGCACCAAAGGACTAGCCCATCCAGCATTGGACTCAACTATAATACCTTCCTTTAACATCTTGTCTATTTCTGCTTTCACAGCATCTCTGATGCCACCCAGGATCTGCCTTGGGGGCAAGTTAACAGGAGAAGCACCATCTACAAGAACAATTTCACATTTACCAGAGACACACAAACCAGGAGAATTACTAAAATACGCAGCCGAATTATCGAGGACATCTTTCAACTGACTTGCGTTAAAACCAGGGCATTTCTCTTCACCGAGAATAGCCTTTGAGGACAACAGATCACCATCAATGCCCTGCTCTTCTGCCACGAGAGTGACTGCATTCACCGATAAGGGTCTGTCAACATAAACCTTGAGGTTATTGATGTGGGCTAACTTCACTGGATGATCATTGCCTCTTGATACTTTGTAGGTGACTCTGGAAGTTTTGTCAACGACATTGTATGGGCCTTCCCAGGCAGCTTGTAAGGCTGCATGAATACCTGGGACACGCATGAGGACTTTAGACCCTACTTCCAAAGATCTATCAGACTTTCCTTTGTTAAAGGACAACACACGTTTCGCCACATTCTTACTCTCCTCATTGACTGCAAGATCATGAATAACAGAAAGCCTATCATTAAGCTTAACAATACATCTAAGGGGCCATGTACGTCTCTACCATAGACTAAGTAGTGGGGCGAATAGCCTAAATCTCGATTAGGAACCTGGCGGATGGCGAACAATGCCAAAGGTAAGAATTCCGCCCAATCTATACCCAAGTCAACCGCTTTAGCCAACATAGGCTTTAGAGTTCCGTGGAGCCTTTCAACTACCCCATTGGATTGTGGTCGTTAAGGGGAGGTGGCAATGCTATCAATGCCTAACATTTCACAAAATCCCTTCATTAACTTGCTCAAAAATATGGAACCCCGGTCAGACAAGACCTTAAGTGGGATACCAGTATGTGAGACTATGTCGGCAAAACACTGTGCTGCTTCAGTGGCAGAAGCAGTACGCATGGGCAAAGCCTCCGGCCACCGACTAGAGAGACACACGTAAGTAATAAAGAATCGAACACCACGTCTCCCTTTCGGCAAAGGACCAACAAGGTCGACCGCAACAGTTTCAAAATGGACAGTTACGATCCCTCTCTCCACCATCTTAGCCTTCCTGTTCCCAGCAGAATTTACACGCATGACACACATCACACGACTTCACAAAATCTACAATATCCGAATGGACACCAGGCCATGTGAAGCGCTTGCCAATTGCACTTCTCATGCCTCTAACTCCAATATGGGCAGTACTGTCATGCGCAAGCTCTAAAACTTTGCGAGACTACATGCAGGAACAACAATTCTGTCAACTTTGTCTCCCTCACCATTCAAAATAGAGTGAGTGACTACACCATTCAAAATACTATATCCATTCTGCTCTCTGATTGCTAACTCCCTTAAAGGTTTGAGGGAATCATCACTACTGACATTCTCATTTAACATCTCACAGTTGGGTTTATCAGCTAACTCAGGACACACAATGTCAACACGAGTGGATGTATCAGCGTCCTCACCAGACGTCTGATTGTCGGGTGAAGAAAGAAAAGAACCACCATTCCCGTCACTATCAGCGCTTCCGCCCGAACCATTACCAACCCCATCCACGTCAGAGCCCGACAGAAGATCAACTACCGAAGAGACACTACCACTAGACCCAACGCTATCCACAGGAGGGGTATATGACACATCAATATTGGATAACCTGTTACACTCATCAAGAAACAACTCAGGATTAGCTTCAACAACATCCCATATGCATTTAGCTTTTCTCTTCTTGGCAGACTTCTTAGTCATAGAACGAGTGACCAAATTAATGTTGGCTACCTCCTGGTTAGTGACAGGGTCAGAAGGGGTTTCTGGGGCCCCCTCCGAGACGCCAACAGAGCAGGCATCTGCCAAGACAGATGGTTGAATGTCCGGGGTATCACCGGAGTGCCCCACCTCCGAGCCAGACAAGTCAGACTCAGAGGCAGCATTCAACAGGAGCCTCTCTGCCATCTCAGTACCCATAGGAACTGAAAACAAAACACTCCCACAAAGACTATCTTCATGAGCTACAGCCACTTTGGACTTAAACTTTTGACCCTTAAACTCAAAATTAACAAGAGCCGTGTATAACTGAACAGGCCTACCATCCCAACCTTTCACTTGGACTGTCTCGTCATTGAGTTGATCCTCGTATACTAGGCATCCTGGGACTATGGATATCTCAGCTCCCGTGTCGGGAACTATTCTACAAGAGGTTCCGTTCACATAACCCATAACATGGGGTGCACCATGCCTCACAGCCACCCAGTTATTATTGTAAGTTTTACTATTGCCCTTCCTCACATTTAACTTCTTAGTATGGCTGATAAGCAAAACCTATGTGCACTTTATGGTAAAAGCATGAAACTTTTTACACAAGTCCTATGTACTATGGACTTTAACTTCAGATGTGGAGCCATCTTAAATTTGACCTTTCGTGACCTTTATTTGTTTAATTTCATGCCATATAAGGTTTTAAAAAAAATTTATTCCACTCACCTTCAAAACCATTCATGTGGGGTATCAAATCAAAGCTCTGAGCATAGCTAGTATTTTAATGCTTGAATGAAGGCATTGCCTACTTTTTTCATAAAGTTATTGTTGATTTTGTGAATGTTATTTTAAAAAATTGGCAATTACATGAAAGTAAAGAGTACTGTAATGTGATGAAAGAAAAGAAACTGTTCGAAGTGTCTAGCATGCACCATTACAATGACAGAGAGGAGTACATTTAAGTGCTGCTTTGACACACTTGCAGCGATTATTGCATCCTTTCTTACAGCCACAACGAATTAGTTCATGACAGGATTCTGATGCTTCAGGAAGAGTAGTCCAGAGTGGGTGCCATCCAGCAGTATCTGTACACCAACCCCATTCTCCTGGGCTAGGAAGTTCAGGATTTCGAATTAGAGCTTTGTTCCAGCAGTTGGCTTGGTAACTTGCTCGCTTCACATGCTGTTTGAGTGCTGCTTGTGTTGGTGGTATATTCTCAAGGGTCCTTGATTTTTTGGTGAACAACCACTTCCTGGCATCATTGACACTCTCTAAGCCACTAGTTCGGTCATAGAGTAAGACAACATATCGCTCCAATACTGATAATGTTGATTCACTTATGTCATTTTCCATGAGAAGAAGGTGTTCAAAGGCATCTGTGACATCTGGAAATACTTGCCATACCTTCCAGGCTGTTTTCTTGCCTCGACCTCCAAATGCTGACACTGTATCGCATCCAGTGAATGCGTGGAAGACTGGTAGAGTTGTACAGATCTTAGGATCCATACTACCAACGATCTCATGAATGGGAAGGTAGCAATAATTTGACTTTGTACCAAATGCCATCCATAGTTCATCTGGACTTATTTGGTGAAATTTAGAAATTCCTGGTACCACCACATCGGTATCTACCGTGCGCACCATCAGTTTTCTGCTACCTTTCTGTACAGCATCTAATACATGGAGCAAAAGGCGGGTGTCTGCTTCTTCCTGTGAACATGGGGCAAGGTTTGACATGTCTGCATTGACCATGGTACTGACGGCATCCTCTTCATTGGTTGCAAAGAGCACCTTTCCATCATGGACAGGATAATTTTTCACTTGCCCGGACAAAAATTTAAATAATTCAGTTTTATTCTCTGCTACACGAAGGAAGTCATCCCATTTTTGGGGAAGAAGAGTGGTTGCAGATACGCGTCTTCGAATTCCCTTACCTCTCCTTTCCCTGGTAGAGGCTTTTAGACTGTTACGAATGTAAGTATCCCAAACCACATCCACTCTCTCAGCTGTTTCCAGGTACTTGGATATATAAGGCAAAAATATAGCATCAGCATAATCTTGGAATGTTTTTGCTGTTCCAGGATGCATCATTTGTACTGCAGCAGCTCCGTCAATAAATGTTGCATCAACAGCAGGCATGTTTGTTGACCTCTTTTCATCTAGACTAAGACAGTCAAGCAAGTCAGCTTTAGTACCATGCCGAAGTTTTCCTCTAAGTGACAAAGATGGTGGAGCAGCTTGGTTCTCATGAGAGAAAAACATGTCCAAGTTGCCAGACCGTGCTTGACAAGAAACATACAATCGCGAGAAGAGATTGCAGTTACTTTTTAATGCTTCAATTTGCATCTTCTGTTTGGAAGACCCCTTACTTGGTGTGTGCTTCAATAATGGTAAATTGTTCTTCGAAATGACATCAGTAACAGGCTTCTCACATTTAACTAGCCTTTCCTCCACAAACTTCTGATACTGCTCTACACCAAGAGCTTCAACCTTTCGAACTGCCTCTGCCACAGATGAATCCAGAATATATTTTGTGTCCAAAACCAAGAGATCGTTGCTCTGTTCCAAAAATGGATTGCCCATCTCTTCAAAAACTGAAACTAATGATTTTACCTCTTTCAGAAAAGTAGCTTGCACTGCTGAATGTTGCTCATGGTGTCTGTGATCACTGCTTTTGGTACCTGCTAGTAATGATTCAAACTCCGTCACCATTCTTGCTACTTCTGGACCTGTAACCATCCAACGCTCCAATGCTACAGGGTTTGTCATCAAACCAATGGCTCCTCCAGTTGACCCCTTTACATCAGCATTATTTTGCTCGTGGCACTGGTCAATAGCCATGCAAGAGAATGAATTTTGTGTTTTCTGAACAACAAACTTCCCATTGCAAAATTCTGCAAAAACAGCTGGATGTGTTTTTGGTAGCAAGCTCATGTCGCGAATGTGAATGGGTAGCCATCTCGAATAATGAGTATGATCCAGAGCAAACATCCACGGTACTATTTGCATCAAGCATTCTAAGTACAACTTAAAATTCCCTTCTCTAAGGGATCTTACATAAAGCAGCATCATAGTTTCCAGTGACAGTGTTTTCCACCAATAGTAAAATTGGATACTCTGTTGCGATCGAACTTGACACCACTGCTCCAAAGACAGCATTTCAGCATTAGCATCCAACTCCAACTTGTACTCATCATACGCATGTTGCAGCAGAATGTGAATGCTTGCAGCAGTGACCTGGTGGGCATGTCTGGTCTTCGTCACATGACAAGCTTTGATGAAGGAATCTGCAGTACCACTACTTGCTATACTGGCCTGTACCAGGGCATTAATCCAGCCACTACCATCAAGCCAATCTCCCAACACCTATAACAATGAAATATAGTGCAAATTACTTTACCTGTTTTCATTCAATGTATCTATACTTACCTTCAATACAGCCATTTCAATGTGTAATCCCCCAAACATAGTGATGAAATAGTTTTCTCCAAGCACACTAGACCAGGTCCATTGAATTTGTTTGGCCAAAGCAAATAATGGTTGATCAGCTGCAAGAACAGGTACTTGGCCAGGATTTAAATGTGCAACTGCTGCTTGAACGATAGTCATGGTGTGCTTGATCATTGCAATTGAATTTGCAATCTCCACAAAGAGTGGCAAGAGTGCAATGATGGCAGGAGGTGGCACAACAGCATCTTGGATGCTAGCATGATACGCAGACCAAGATATCCATTGCATTTTGTCTAACTGCTCTTTTGTAATGGATTTCATAACTTCATTGCGCCATGCAAGCTCCCCTACCTTTGCTTCTGCATTTTTCTGCACATTTGTGGGCTGTACGAAGGAATCAACACATGGTACTATGAAACTTTTGTTTCTGATAGATGCTGGTGCCACACTTGTGTACTCCGATGGTAAATGAGCAAATGAACGAGAGGATGGTGCAGACTGACAAATAACTGACTTATGGCGATTACTGCCCTCAGAAATGTAGGATGGATGCTGAATAAGAGAGATGCCTGTGCCATGAAATGACTCTTTCGCTGTAGCTGATGTAGGGTTATAGTCAATGTTGTCAACAGCTGCTGTCGTGAACAGACCAGAATTTAATTTCAGAGGACATACAACACCATCTGCAGAGTATTGCTGAGAGACTGTTCTGCTGATTTCTGATGTCAGATTCAAAAGTCGATCATAGGAACAACATATACCAAGATCAAACAGCGTATCAATAAGGTTGCGACTGCGTGTGACCGCATGGATTTTCAATGAAATATAAAGGGGTAGTGGCATGTCATGGTCTTGATTATGACGAACAGTCGATGAGGAATCTGTCGCTCGTTTATGTTTAACACTGTTAAACATCAAAAGCTGAGATATAGAACGAGGTGCTCTTCTGTTAATAAGTTGGCTTTGGCATTCAATGTTAGGACCCTCCAGAATCATGCTAACAAGAGCCAATAACGATTGTGGCACTACATTTTGCTGAGATTCTTCTGTAAATGATCCATCAAAGGAATAGTTATTGTTAAACATTTCTTTCCTTACAATTTTGGCTGCCTGCACTAAGCACATTGCATTACGATCACCATCATGGTCACAGGCTTTTCGTAGAGCACCACCAATGTCATTGTCAAAGGAAAGAATCACACTTCTACCTTCCAAATGTGCTCTGATGTCTGGAAATACTGAAAGCAATCTAAGCTTCAACCGTGATGTGTGTATCCTGCTTTCAGTCACAACTCCTAGTTGTCCTAGACGTGCTTTATATAGCTGTGCTAGATCAGCTAGTTTGAAAACTGGAGCTATATTTTTCTCACTACGAAACTCCTCTATATATGCTACTAGCTCAGCAAAAGCAATACCGTGTAGATCAGATTCTCCATTGTCATCTGCACTATTACTTCTGGCAGCTCTGTTATAGAGTGCAACTAAACATTTGCTATGATATTTGGCCTCTATAGCCATCATATCTCCTGGGGAAAGCTTGGCTAATAGAGCAGTGTCATTGAGTTCAAGTGCACATTTACGAACTTTTGAGTCGATATCATAGGTGCTGGCATTGTGGAGCCCTGCAGAGCCAGCAGGCTCATCACAAAAGAAACATGTAGCCTTAACATCAGCTGGGTCACAATGAGCACGTGTTTGCATACACTCTGACTGACTGCTACTCTTTTCATGTGTGACCTTCTTCCTGAGCCGATCAAGCTTAGTCTGGTTAAATTTTAGGCGACAAGATTTATGCCAGCAAGCTTGATGCTTTATCATCGTGGCTTCAATCCCACCCCCATCATCCAGACTTTTAATATCAATACTCATGGGGACATGCCCAAGCTTCTCAAATTGAACTAGCTGTTCCTCCAGTGTTTTATAGCCAACAACAGATGTTTTAGTTGTTCTAGCTGGACACTGTAAATCACTATTGGTATGGTCTTGGCAGAACATACACAACTTCCAATTTATAATGCATGCTTTCTTGGGTGTTGGCCCTTGAGCATCAACCAGTGTATAACACTTTGCCATGAAGCTATGAAATCACAACAGGGCTAGCTAGCTGACCTTACAGTACTTCTGCAAACATAGAAACCCTCCGTAGCACCTAAAAACATTTAACATACTGGTAATGGAGACAGCACTGAGAAGATATATGAAGAGAACCTACCATGTGACCAAGAAGATTCTATAAGAAGCCCACACTACAAGCTACATTGCTTAGTAAGCTAGGCTTGTTCAGGTGTAAATACATGACATTCACACCTTCATGTACAATGTGGTCAAAATGGTATCCACAAAAATGACCATAACTTTGGAATAGAATTAGATACAAACTTAATTTTAATGTCAAAATACTTCATATGCTAAGAGCTTTAATTTGATTACCTACATTAAGGTTTTTGAACATAAATGCATGAAATAGGAGAGAAAATTCCTTATTTGGTATGTATATTAATTAATAAAGGTCAACCAAGGTCAAATCTGAGATGGCTCCACATCTAAAAATGAAGTCTATAGTATGAAGGAGTTGTGTGCAAAGTTTTACGCTTTTACCATAAAATGCACATAACTCCTTTTGTGGACCTTAGCAGCCCTACTATCTTGCTTGTGTCAGCTTTGGAATCACCATTATCCCTAGAATCAGACCGTTTAGTTGGACAATCAGGGGACTTATGACCCGGCTCACGACATGTATAGCAAACTACTGACGGAGGTTTCCCACTGCCTCCATATGTGAAAGTGGGACTAGATACATTGCTTCTACATTCAAAGGCTCTGTGACCAAGTTTGTGACACTTATAACATTCATAAGGACTACCAAATGTGCTTCTGCTGGTAAACCGACCCACACTAGGCCTCTCAGGCTCAGTAGAGTTGATAGACAACGCGAATTTGTTCAAGTCTCGAAATGACTTAAACTCTCTCTGATCCATAATAGCTCACTGGCTAAAAGGACAAGAAGCTCTATAAGTAGCACAAGCAATAAACAGCAACAAATCTTCTTTGGAATGCGTCATCATGTCCATAGAATCGGTAAGATTTTTGAGATGGACATAAGTCTCTAAAGGAGACATAGATCTGGTAGTATTCTGAAACTCAGTGGTAAGCTTTGCTCCTAAGCTAGTTAAGCTAGAGCCTAATGCATCGATAAGAATCTCTTTTAGCTGGGAATAGGTGGTGGAAGTTCTATCAAGAGACGCCACTATTGAGGAACCTGTCTTCGATTGCATTTTTTGAAACAAAACACTTTTAAACCTTGTACTTGGACAACCTAAATCTTCTAAATCAGCCTCAAGTTTTCTGAAATACTTGGCGATATCAGCGCCATCTTTATGCGGGGCAAGATTATTAATCTGCCTATTTAACTCGATTGCTTCACCTGATGAGGCAGATGTACCAGCAGCCGTACGCATCTCACTAAAACCACTAGCCAAGGACGACAAGATCCTGGTTAAATCACTATGAGAGAAACCCGTGCCGTCAGAGGCATTTATTTCAACTGAGTCACCCTCTTCCATTGTGTCACTACTAACAGTAAGGGGAGACACTGAACGACCTTTTCTTTCGACTACACAATTAACGTCAAGAACTGTAACACCGGAATTATCACTATCTAAATCACCTGCTTCTGCAATATCACTACATATATATTCACTAGAAGGGCACACAAGACTACCCTCACTAGTATACTCTGAGGACTCCGAAAAAGGACTACTAGGGTTATCTGAATCAACTGGGTTTGAAATCAGAAGATCACTATCCACACTAGAAGAACTAGAACTTTTATTCTTACAACACTCTTGAGGACTACCACTACTAGGACCGTAGGCTGAGTCTGAATCTCTGGGTTGCTTCGTATTCTTGCACGCTCTAGGCCACCTCTCTCTCTGACACATCCGAATAGCCCGGAGGACGAGATGATCCTACAGACAAAGGAAAAGACAGAAAAATGGGTGAGCACAAAACAAAAAAACCCAAAAGAAACAAACAAAAAATGACCAAAAAAACTTTAAAAAAACACGAGAAAACAAAGCCAAATGAATTACAACACTTAAAGTCCACTTCACGGGAAGTGCCAAAATAACCAAACAACACCAATTAAGACTTGTCAAACAGCTGAGCAGGTTGGAGCACGCAGAGCTGCTGCCACGTGGGGTGCACTCCAAATAGAATTGAAGAAGCGAATTTTAACCTTCTTGACCGAATCAATCCACGAACACACTCGAAACTCTTGAAACGCAGGTAGGAGAACTGTCGGAAGTCGCTCTTTGAGTATTAAATCAGCAGAGATCGAACGCACACAGTAGGACTCGAACCAGAACTTGAACTTAACTTGAAACTTGACTGTAGACACTTGAACAACTCGAACGATAACGAGGACGATTCAGAAAACCTCCAGATGTGGTGAAACTCGACTATATGAACTTGAACAACTTTCTCAATGAACTCTCTCGATGGCGAAAGGCGATCTCGACACCGCTGCCTCCAGTTGTGGGGCGGTAGAGTAAGGCGCGAGGTATACTCACGGTAAGGGAAACTTGCTGGCCGCGAAGTATGATATTCAGTTGGGCTAGCAAGTGGTAAGCTGCCACCAGAGTTCTCCCTCCCTTGACCGAGTTTTAAATCGGCGTATAAAAATAGGGAATATGGGTGAACTGGTGATACGCATGCGTGGTTGGGCTTATATAGTGTTCCGAGAACCACGCATGCGCAAACCAATGAGGGATGGTCTACCGGAGGTCCGGGGCACAACGACTAAATACGACTTACAATAATTACGCATGCATACACTAATATCACTGTGCTGACAAAATAAGATAGCTAATGACACACACACACATATGTTCTGTCTTGATCTTCTTTCTTCTCCACTTTCACTCTGCTCTCGTCTCTCCTCTCGTGGGCACACCCACAAATAGGAAAAGGGGAGTAACTGAAGTGGAGTAACTGAAGTGGAGGGCTTCTATTGGACAAGACCTGGAAAACCCTCAGTGCTTTAATTATTTTTACTTACTGTATTAATAGCTAATATACTAGTAGTGCACTCAATAGCGATTGGAGTAAAAGGTTCACAAATCGATCACTTTGCGAAGTATATATTACCGGCTTGTAACTGAACCAATTTTGGTGTTGGTAACTAAATATTTCAAGCACGTAAATGGTGAAGTGAAAAAGTCAGGGAGATTCATGGAACTCTCAGGATTAAATAGTTTTTGTAGCTATTTCATTTCTGCTGTTTTATTGTTATTATAGTTAGTCTCTAATTCTTGACGTTGCTGGAGGGAAGAAGGCACAAACAGAGGAAGAGGTGAGTGTAAATTGGTCGTAAAAACAGCATTCAATGAGCGTAGCAATTCTCAGGCAAACTCAATGTTCATTAGTGATATATATGTGTTGGTGTTGTGTATGTGTGTGTGTGTGTACTATAATTCAACTGGATGGAACTACTTGCATTAAGTTGGTAGTGACGGTAAAGATTAGCCCATAGCTCTATTCATTTATTCATTCTATCTAGGATGTGATGCTTGAGAGAAAAAATGTTTTTGGTTCACGTTGTTGAGCATTACGGATATTAAGCAAAGATAATCAAAAATATGTTGTTAATTTTAAATACAAAAATACTTCATTAATTTTTTTTAATTCATTCCATGTCAAAATGCAGCAAGTGTTGCATATAAAATACTGTGTGGTTTACTGCGTAGTCTACAACCATCAGTAGGGCACCAACACTGGAATTCCCTTTTCCTCGAAAGATAAAAATATGAAAGAATATTTTTACCTGAGATAGAACAGGACTATTTTTAGGCCTTTTTATAGGGACTTTTTTTTGCCCCACAAATATCATTGTGGTTAATGCCATGGCAGAATAAACTAACTCACTCGCTCATTTGCCTGCTATTTGTACGCTAAAGCTTACTGCTAGTTTTGAAAATGGTTTTGCCCCCCTGAAAATTATGATGATTTTCATCATGACATTTTGCCAAAATTTTTTAATCAGTATCATGGAAATGAGAAACTTCCCTGAAATTTTAAGAAAATGTTGATTTGACCCCCTCTCAAGTTTGTTCTAAAAATACACTGATACAGCACATCTAATAATTGATTAACAGTCACAAATATCATTGTGGTTAATGCCATGGCAGAATAAACTAACTCGCTCGCTCATTTGCCTGCTATTTGTACGCTAAAGCTTACTGCTAGTTTTTAATAAGCTGTGTGTACCGTTAGGCTGAAGAGGAGCCTGGACTTCACTTGCTGGTACTGGGCATGCCCAATGTTGGCAAGTCTTCTTTAATCAATGCACTCAGAAGAAATTTTTTGAAGAAAGGTATGTTGCGTCTGTACTCTATCGATTAGTCAGCTTGTTACTTTGGAGTGAGGTGGTGCTTGTATGTGTATGCACAAAAATATCTCACTTGTCCTTTTGAACTACATGAGCCTTTCTTATGACATTTGTACATATATTTGTTGTGAAGGTAATGAGAGTGGGCTTTTTTCAAATTTATTAATAATTTGTTGAGTGAAGCGAGCGTGATACTATTAGGGGTAAAACAATTGAAAATAGGAGATCTTTTATATGCATGTTCGTATGCCATTTTTGACCCTTGTGTTTTTGTGTTCGTTTGGTGATCGATCCCTTCCCATATTTCACTAAACAGAATCCATTGGTTTATTGATCCTTACCTGATCAAGGCAATTTAATGGTTCACCCCTTTGAATTTGACGATACGCATACCGGTGTTAGGACCAAAGTCACTGGGGTGAACAGTGAACTATCGATAGTTACACTACACAGGATTCATGCTGTGCTGTCAGTGCTGTGTTTGAGGCTGCTCCTATAGGGAGGGCGGATGTCCTGAGGGGAAGAATATGTATGAGCCTCAATCATTGTTCTACTGACTGCCCCAAGTCCCAGGGACTGCTGACACTTTATTAATGCCTGATTAAAGCTTGATTGGTAGAATTGAAGTGTTTGTAAGGGACTTTATTTCAATAATAGCAAAGCTTCCTATATGTACCAATATACACAAGTCCATCAGGTGTTGCACCAAAGTGTGAAAAAATTTGTGCTCAAAAATACATATACCACAGACGTCAGCTTCATCTTTTCATAAACTTTCGAAAGTTTGGTTTCATATTTTTGCCCCCATTGAATAGCAGCAGTGTTAGGATGTCTGTAGTATCTAAGAATAACTTTATGGAGAGAAGGTGGATATTACTCAGTAAACTTTTATTCACTCGCCCAAAATTCATTGCTGCGCATCCCTCCACGAGGTATGGCCACCTTGTCCAGTGGTCTTTAACTTCAGATTTTTCAGATAACACACAGAGAGCATCAAAAATATCATCTGCAGTAGCCCCCGTACCACAGAGCATGCTGCAGCCTATTTATTAAAAGAAATCATATTTCTTGAATCTTGATCAATATTTTTGAAAGTAGCTTTTTTTTTTTCACCTTCAAAGAAATTCATAACAGCAAGTCTAGAACAAGTAGCTGCTAGAACCTAATTATATGGAAAATAAACTTGAAGAATCTAACTTTTCTTCTTCTTGCCCCATGGACCTTTAGGATTACTACTAGTGGTGTGCTTGGCACAAATGGCGAGCGAGCCTTAAACTACACTATTGTTACACGATTGATTTTAACTACTAACACTCAAGCTACTAAAATAAAGTCGAGTTTTTAAATTACGTATGTACGGTAAAGGTGATTCAATGCCATAGTAACCGCTCCCAGCAACTGTTTGAATTGAAAAAGAATAAACAAAATCAAGTCATGTTATTTATACTTTTTCTTTGTGATATTCTTAGTAGTAGTTGTATCACACAACTGAACATACCTACGCAAGACTTACCTTCATGGTTAGTCTAGTGGACAATGAATTTTCAAGTAAATATGGTGCGTAGGGCTTATAACTGTGACAAATAGCGTATTAACTTACCACAACCACCAACTTTGCTCGCTCCGCTCGCTCGCCAATCAAAGCTACATTGGTGCAACACTAATACTTCATTACTGCTACTGTAAAACTGCTGATACGGCTTTTTCATGGAACGAGATATCCACACAATGTTTTGCTCACTTGGCAAGCTCAGATTTGATTCCAGTTACAAGTAGAAGGTGCTCCCCAAGATATTCCTTTCATTGATCTATTGTTCAACTGATCAAAAGTACAGGAGTTGGTCCAGCCACTTCAGCTGTATGTGTGGCCATGTTTGTTCACTGGGATCCCATTGACCTCCAGTGCTGGTGTCAGCATCTGAATGCTGTGGGGTGCAGTAAGATTTAAACTTACTGGAGTTCATTTTCTATTAGTGGTGGTGGTAAGTTATTTAATGCACTGTTGTCATAGCAATCACCTTGTGCAACTAGTTTTAATTCTTGCTTGAACCGTTGTCACTAAGAGAATACAATGTTGTAAGTCTTGTGTTGTTTATCCAGTGAAGGTGTGTGTGTGTGTGTGATAGCATTTCAGCTGGCTTGCCATTTGTGCAGAAGCACATCACTATTACTGTAAATGTATTTGATATGTGTATGTATGTGTTGATAATTGTGTGCATTATGCATATGAGTATGTGTGTATGTATGTATGTATTAGGTAAAGGGACAGGAGTGAGTAAACTGCCTGGATTCACTCGATCTGTGTCATTCAAGCAGTAGGCATACTGATTTCCTTAAAATTTAAAAAAAATTATCAAATAAGACATTTTTTAAAATATAATATCAATTAAATCATGCACAGGAAGAGAAGAAATGATAGTTTCTTATAAGCTGGGTACTGTATATGTTTGTATAATCAGAAAGTTGGCAAGATTTATTAGCAAATTATAATGAGTGACACTAAGTGTACCATCTAAATATTGCCGTGAACTGAAAGATTAGCACTTGTAATTACTTGAGTTGGGCATAGAGCATGCTTAGAAATATTGGCAAGTCTTGTGGCTGGTATTTAGGACATTGTGCCGGCACTGACCATGGAACAGTTGTTGTTTGTTGTTGTTTATTTCAGCTCTTATAAACTTTTGTTAGTACTGTCATGAGCACCAGGAGTTGGTACAGGGTAAGCAAGCCGTGCTTGGCAAATAAAATAGCATTTCTATTGAGTGATAGAGATCAAGAGGTTCAAATTTAAGGCAGAAGTTGCAAGGATAGAAGAAGTTACAGTTTTGGTTGATGTCTTAGGGAAGGGAAAGACTAACACTCAGTTGTGGTTTCTTGTTTGTCGATCTTTTTTGTTGTTGCTGTTGTTGTTGCTATGCAGGTATCAGAAAACCCAACCATGTACTTACTAGACACTCCAGGTAGAGTGGAGAACATGTAAATGTTACATTATGTATTCATGCAAGTTAATTGTAATTAATTCCCCTACTTATCCTGAAGATATTGATCAATGGAAAGTAACTTGTGTTATTTACTGGTTGCATCTCCATTGTTTTCCCCTGAGTGAAACCATTCTGGCATTATTTTTATTACCCTCTGCATACATCATTGATTGGGATCGTTCTGGGAAGTAACAGAGCGCCAATCTTGCCACACTGGGCGTGGTCAATTACTGTAACTCAATGACATTTTGAAATTGATGAAAGCAATGAAACGAACTAAAATGGATTTTTCTCTAATAAATCAGTCACCTTACCAGTGTCCATTTGCTTTTTGCCATACTTCCATAAATATCTGCTCAAGCAGTAAAATACATGTGCTACGAGTTAGAAAAGCTTTATATCTTGGCAAACAATTATCAAAATATTATGGCAACTGTTTTCTTTTTTAAAACTTGGTTGTGAAATGTAGCAGCCATGTATGTTACTACGGTTCCTATGCCTATGCCGCGTACATCATGTTACTTAATGGTTGTTGTTGTTGTTGTTGTTAGGTGTTATGATGCCAGACATTCCTAATGATGAAGTGGCACTGAAGCTTGCAGCTGCTGGTCTGTTAACTATGAAATGTGCACTTTGACAAACAAGAGAAGGGGGAAGAGAGAGAGGGAAGGAGAAGGAGAGAGAGGGAGGGAGGGAAGGAGAGAGAGGGGGGGGGGGGGGGGGGGGGGGGGGGGGGGGGGGGGGGGGGGGGGGGGGGGGGGGGGGGGGGGGGGTGAGAGAGACTGTGACTCTTAGATCAATCATAGTTGAATGAATGATTTCAACTTGCCCCTAGAACTATGGGAGGAAATTGAAACTTGAGGAAGGGATTGGAAGGTAACAGGATTTCACAACTATAACAAGTTGTGGTAATTGTAGAAATTATATTTTATTAGATGTAATAATTCCAGTGTAAGCACCGAGAATTATAATTAGTCACTTTGTATTATGACATTCACAATCTCTTTCTCAGCCTTCTGATTATTCATTGGATGTATCAGTCTTTTTTATTTATTTATTTATTTTATTTTTAACAATACAGTTAGGTAGTGGTCTACGGTTCAATCCCCAGTCACAGCCAATTTTCCTTAATGAGTATTGTTTACTAAGAGAGAGTAAATACAATAGTTATTGTTTCTAATATACGACCTAGTTCCAACTAACCCACCAGATACATGTTCTATATAACAGCTGACCTCATGACCTTTAGCCTATGACAAAGCCACACCACATGTGTCCAGTAAGATGTGACGTATAGTTGTTAGGATATAGAGATTGTCACACTATGTCCAGTACATGTGTATGCTGTGTGCTACTATATTTATATTGTGTATGTACAGTTCTTTATTGGTAAGGGGAGGGTTTTAAGATTGTTTAAGTATGTTTGTTTGGTATCTGTGTGTGGCATGTGCACTCTAGGGATGATTCAAGATCGAGCAGTTGGTACGAGGCTGATCGCTGATTACTTATTATATTCCTTGAATAAAAACCAGAAGTTTGAGTGAGTACAATTGAAATACACATGCACTGTATGCTATTTTTCATAGTAGGGATTCAACAAGGAACTACATAAGCCTAGTCCCTTACTGGCACATTTGAACTCTGCCAGTAACTTCTGCCTGTACACTAACTTTCTTATCTTCCTGCTACTTAGCAGGTCACAAGTTAATAAATTCACTTTAAAATGTTCTCTGCAGCCATCATTGTCCTAGTAAGCCAGACCATTTATCTAAACCCCAAACCACTAGCTGTTAGTTGGGTTTGCTAGTAAGCCCTTTTTTGCGGTTATATTAGTAATTTGGCGAAAACTTTGGATTTAATATTCTTGTTTGGAGCTATCAGCTAACTTTATTTACACCATGTGCAGGGGTTCATTTAAGAATTGATCTAGGAAGGGGCGAGATTGAGCTTGTGCTATCTTAGGGGGTCACACTTTCATACATAATTAAGATAGAAGAGGAGATGGGCTTCAATTACCAAAACTATAATTAGAGCAGATATAAAATTATGATTTAAGCTTTGCAATCACCTTCATTGTTCACTTTTGAACTTAAATTTTTGCTTACAAAATTTTAAGAATGTTTCAAGGGGGGGGGGGGGCAAAGTGCCCCCCCCCCCCCGTCCCCCGTCCCCCCTAAATGAACCCCTGATATGCCACTTAGCTATGTATTAATGTAATCTGTTTTTCTTATCTTAATTATTATTACTATGAGCAGTGAGAGAGTATATTAAGCCCTATACTAGTAATCCTCATCAACGGAAATTGGCATCAGCACTGATAATGATGCTACAATTATCTGAATGTCCACAAATAGTGATTCTAGTTAATAAATTCAGGAGGTAGGAGACTTCTGTTGGGGAGCTATCCCAGAATACCCCCTCTCCCTGAGACAAAACTATGCATTATGGACAGTCTTTAAATACTTGTAGATGCAGTGCATATACACAATATTTTCTGCATTTCCTACCTTGTATTATATCCAACATCTTGTATATTGTGCTACAGCTATGTGGATTACTGTAGACTGCAGGAGCCTAGTGATGATATAGATGTAGTGTTGGATCAAATGGCTAGGAGGATTGGAGCTATCATGAAAGGTGAGCAATAAGTCATATGTAGGATATCATCACTTGTTGTGATGTGCTGTATGTGCCTCCGTTGTTGTTGTAGAAGACAACTAATTCTACTCGCAATTTTCTACATCTGTTATGCTCTACTATTGTTCTCAGCACATTTTATCATGAAATGTAACTATGTATGTACAATCCCGTCTTTTCCCAGCCTTAATTAAGATGTCGATCTGGAAGGCGTGTTCTGCCCGAGCTTTTAACATTCACACTTTTTTTTATCCATTAGACACTACTTTGATTCTTTATTTCAGATCTTCCGTAAGCTCATCCCTATCTCATGTTAGATCAACATATTTACTGCATTTTTAACTTCATATTCATCTTTTTATCTTCTTTTATAGTATTGGTTCAGATATTTGTTTAATAATTATAAAGAAGATGAATATATTATTGTCAAGTTATGACCCCACAAATTTATGCACCTTTACTATACAGTAGATCAAATTGTTTCACCCTTCTTGATATTCAGTATGGACCTGGAAACTTTAGTCAAGAAGTTATCTTTATTTTGTGAATATCTTGAATTTTCATCCTGGTGTCTGTTATGTATTGATTTAGGTGGAATTTTAGATCATACACGAACAGAACAGCACTTCTTAAAACGTTACAGAGATGGACATCTTGGAAAACTAACGTTTGATCATTGTAATTGAATGATATTTATCATCTAATTTTCATGTTAGTCAAGTTTGAAACACTGGTAATCAATGTAATTATATTATAAATGAGCAATGTATTTAGGTATGGAGTATGGGGTAATTGGCAGTTGTACTACAGTCTACACACTGGCAGAAATAACAAGAAATGCGCTTAATCGTTTCTCCCCTGTAATAAGGAATGGCATTGTAACAGTGTGCGCATGCGCTTTTCTCAAAATGGTGACGTACGTTTTGCAACACGGACACATACACATAGGAGTTCAAAGTTGGGGTCGATTACGCAATATCCGCTTCCCGTAACCTTTTGTAACCTTACAGACAAATTTATGCACCTTTACTATACAGTAGATCAAATCTCTGGGGATGGTATAAATTGAGCATTTCAATATTTTGTCGAGCATGACTGAAAAGAAATCGTCAAGTGCTACAATGGCGACATCGTCTTCAAATTCAGGGAGTCGGGTACCCAATTCAGTGAATGTTGATTCTTCTTCTGACTGGGATAACGTAAAGGCGCCTACTGCGAGCCAGAAATTAGTGAAGAAGTCCAAAGAAGCGCCATTTGTACCAATAGGTGTGTGAAGATATTTGTATACCTGTGTGTTAGTTATTATGGGCAGGTGTCAATAATGGTGAATCTTCTAACCATTGTTGGTATAATAGGTGAACTTATTTTCTGTACCTGAAGAAAACCAGCAAACTTAATTGAAACATAATAATTTCATTGGCGTGTGTACTGTGTAGTCCAACAAGAAACAGCTAAAACTATTACTCAATACGTTACTATGCCTCTCAAAATTCACACAATATATATTATTCTTGACTTCATTTATGTCGTAAAGGAACTGCATATGTAATGTTAGCTGATTTGAGAAAAGTGTAACCATAGAAATGGCGATTTCAATGTTCTCCAGTAGTGTTTAGAATAGCTTACTCTGAATAGTTGTTTGTTTGCGACAACTTCATCCTTTTTCCTTGCTATCTAACACGCACGTACGTGTTCATGTGGTTGAACTGCAGACCTTAGGCTTCTTTGTTTTTACCTTTGGGTATTCACATCCTGTGAGTTCGGTAGTTTTCATTTTAACACCATTGTACCTTATAGATACAAAGCCAGAATACAGAACCAAGTGATGGCCTCCCGGAGTATTTGCAGATGATACATCATTGGCAGTACTCTCTTTAATAATTATAATAATTACTATTTTGAGTTGAATGTTTCAATGTCATTGTTAATGTTATGATGATGTGTTTTCTGTAGGTATTATTGGTACTCTCTCTATTGTGGCATATGGAGTCTACTCCTATAAGAACAGAGGGCCTATGAGTACGTCTAGGTATATAATGAAGTTCAGGGTTCTCGCACAAAGTGCTGTGGTGGGGGCTATGATCATAGGAGCTGCATTTGGAGTCAATGCCAAGAAGTAATCTACTATCACAAATCATTTCATGGAATATGTGTAGATGATATCAAGCACTTTCATCACTTCAGCACTTTATTTATTATATCATTGTTTTGGAAAGTTTTCTGTACTAGGATACTGAAAGAAATTTTTTGTATCAGTTGAATCCCGCTGTATGTATGTATGTATGTATGTATCTAGCCTGCGCGCGACAAGGCAACTGCGTTTGGTAATGGTGGAATTAGGTATTGGTATCGTTAGGTAAAGGGTTTACGTTCCATTGGCTTTGAGAATGGGGAACGATGTGTGGTGGCTTAGCGGTACTGTGTGACTGCAATAGCAAAGCGCAGTACCAGATTATAAAGGTAATGCAATTGCAGAACGAGATATCTCAAGTGAATGCAGTCTTTATTGAAAGGATGGGGTGTTTGGACATCTAATTCGCAGAGGTCCAGATGGCTGTAAAGAAGTGTCATTGCCATGCCAATTTGGGAAGCAGCTGTGTATGTTTGGCACTCTGCTTCAAATGAGGGGAGATATCACAGAACAGCCATTCACTAGAAGAAAAGAAGGTTTGTAAGCAAGTTTTAAAACATTTTAATAGGCTATTTTGCTAACTATAAAATACATCAGTTGAATGAAATTAATGCTGTAGGAGTCTCATAATAAGAATTTTTCCAGTTTTTACAGCCATTGTACAAGCTAATTTGATGTTTCCACTGGTTGCCAAATATATATATGCATGTATATTAAGTATATGCAAATACAATTGGCTATAAAAACAGAAGAAATACTATTATTGTTATTATTTTCCGAGAATGTGTGAGTGATATGATCTATATAGTTGGCAGGCAAGCGAAGCGAGTGAAACACTATCTGGGGTAACAATAAAAAATTGTGGATTTGTTTTATAAGTATGTATATGTGTTATTTTGTACTTTGACCCTTGCATTTTTGTGTTTGTTTTGTGGGTGACCCCATTCCATACTCCACTAAACAGAATCTTTAGGTTTGGTCTTTACCAGTATCATCCAAGGAAATGTAATTATTTACCCCTTAGATTTCTGATGATCTAAATTTTGCGGGTAAACTTAACTGGAGTTCATTAGCTATTAATGGTGCTATTAATGGTGGTGGTAAGTTATCTTGGCTAATTCTTGAAAATTCATTGTCCCATAAATCAAGTCACAAAGAGAATGCAATGTAAGCAGCTTTCTCTCTAGGGCTTTTAGTAGTGGTGCTGTACCACTCGAGTTGCATGATGCACCACTTAGATACTTGTATCTAAGACATTATGCACCACTTGGTTGATTGCTGCTGTAGCCGTTTCTGTTTTCCTTTTCACTAACACAAGCCCCACCACATATGCTTAACCCCATAACATGCATGCAACAATGTACATGCACTTTTTTTTTTTGCACCTCTTGGATTGAAATTCCTAGCTAGAACACTGCATGTAAGTCTGTTGGTGTATCCACTGGTTACTTGTGGTGTGTGCAACTACTGCATAGCTGAAGAATATTTTAAAACAAACATTTAACCAATTAAAAAAATTAGCTACCTTTTTTTTAAAACACAGTTATTACGCTCTACACTCCAGTTTCTTCTGTTACTACAACAGTAAGCAAGTCTTGGAGTAGGTTAAAAATGTGATAATTAAAGTGTTGTTTTTTTTTTGTTTTTTTTTTGTTTTGTTGTTGTTTTTTTGTTTTTTGTTTGTTGTTTTTTTTTTTCGTTTTTCCCAGTCACAAAGTTGTGGACCCTTTACCATACACAATTTCAAAAACTGTCGTGTTTTAGTAATGCAGTGTTTTTGTCAGATCCATTGGTCATAGTACTTATTCACTACTACTACTACTACTATTACTACTATGGTGTGCTTTGTGTGTGTGTTTTGTTCACAGGTGATCCACTGGCTGGCAGCAACTACCTCATATGGAATGGAAATGTATTTGGAGGACTGCAGGTAATTGTATTGACGACCTGTACCTTCTGTGCTAACAATTGGTGACCAGCAGTTGGTTTGTTGTTTAGATTGATGATGGATGCAATGATACTGTGAAGGTATTTGATGAACTGGAGATAGCCTCGGAGCCGCAGGCGGTATTGTCCACTCTCTCTCTGGTACATGGCCCCTGGGCATTTCTTTATTGGCAGGTATTACTGTATATGTATGTAAAAATTGGATTTTACTTCATTGCACAATGTTCACACACACACACACACACACACACACACACACACACACACACACACACCAGTACAACCAGAGAGAGTAGTGGTCATACAGAGGTAGGGACACCCTGGGATCCTCCCCCCCAGAATTTCATGAAATAATATTTACTACTTAATGGTATTCTGTGGTTATGATTTATAATGGTATTCTGTGATTTTGTTGTTTGTATAATCTATGGTGAAAGTTCACTTCAGTTAATTGAGGTCCTTCAATTGCAATATGCATTAGTCTTCCAAGATTGATGTCACTAATTCTAGACCCGAGACGATTTTTAATCAAACGAGTGTGGTTTCAGCAAAAGTGGGTGTGGTCAAACAAATGTGTGAGCCCCCTTTCCCCAGAAAAAAAATCCTGCATGAAGCCCTGGTGATGATTTGCTTGTTTTGTTTGGAGTAAACGAGGCATGCTATTCGGGAAACGTTTAGTCTGTACGTACACTTTGCATTGGTTACGTAACGACTCAGAGATCACCGCACTTATAAGTTGTAATACGAGTTAAATGCACTTACAATTTATGAGTAAACTTTTTAAACACACTAATGCTTAAATGCTTTGGACAAGATGGTCTAAAAAAATAATTTCCTAGAATAGTAGACTGAATGGTAAAGTGTGTTTGCATCCCTTTCCAAACTTACGACAAGTTACTGTGTTTCTAAAAGGTTAAGTATCATTAGTGGAAACATGATTGGAAACATCATTGATATCCCTTTACCATGCTGGGTCCATTCTACAGGAGTTGATTATTAATTATTCCTACTTCCTATTGGATGTATTTAGAGTAGTAGTAACTCTCTCTGGTTCGGGCGAGATGTGTTTGGAAGACGCTCTCTTTTGTGGCATGTTCCAGCTTCTGTAGATGATATCTTCAGTCTGTCTTCTGTTGGATGTTATGGAGGGAAAGATAAAATGCCTGTTGTGAGTATTGATGATGTACAGAAGAATTAAAGATAACTATTTTGACATTTGTTTATATAGATGAATAACTCACTTTAACTAAATGCACTTAGTAAATTAAATAAAATGACTGTATACCTACATAACTGCAGTGGCTTAATAACGATCTTTTTTTTTGTTTTAAATATACCAAGTTCACTGGGTTTCCCATTCTTCACTTATTCTAACTGTTCCCACAATACACTTTTACCACCTGTCTTTTCCATGAGTGTGCGATAGCAATGTGGAGAAGGTTTCCCATTTGCATTGTTTTTTGTTTGTTTGTTTGTTTGTTTTTGTTGTTTCTTAAAAAATAAATGATTCAAATATTGAGTTCAGCGAATTGCCACGCAACTATGACACCAGTATATTGACTTCCCCTGTGGTTTTCTGTGGTAATAGTCACACCAGCACATGTGCATGTGAACATGGTTTACTGTGGTAATAGTTAAACCAGCACATGTGCTTGTGATAACATGGTTTACTGTGGTAATAGTTAAACCAGCACATGTGCTTGTGATAACATGGGTTACTGTGGTAATAGTTAAACCAGCACATGTGCTTGTGATAACATGGTATACTGTGGTAATAGTTAAACCAGCACATGTGCTTGTGATAACATGGGTTACTGTGGTAATATGATAGGCACACATACCACTCATTCTATTACTACGATGTAAGAATTGTCTTACGTTGATTTAGTCTTACTGGAGTGAAGTCCCAGCTTCTTGTGTGTTCAGACTGCATTATGGCTGCCAGCAAGGAGGTAAGGCACTTGTAGTGTAGGATAACTTTTAGTACTCAATATGATAATGAAATCTTAACTGTAAAGGGATACAATTCTTTGTCTTTGTGGAGATGAAACAAGTTATATATGCTCAGTTGAGTTGGGTAGATTAAATATTAGTTTTAAGATCAGGAATGTTTCACATTGTACATATCATAGTGTACGTTTTATTTCCAAGATTAAATATTAGTTTTAACATCAGGAATGTTTCACATTGTACATATCATAGTGTACCTTTTATTTCCAAGATTAAATATTAGTTTTAAGATCAGGAATGTTTCACATTGTACATATCATAGTGTACGTTTTATTTCCAAGATTAAATATTAGTTTTAACATCAGGAATGTTTCACATTGTACATATCATAGTGTACCTTTTATTTCCAAGATTAAATATTAGTTTTAAGATCAGGAATGTTTCACATTGTACATATCATAGTGTACGTTTTATTTCCAAGATTAAATATTAGTTTTAACATCAGGAATGTTTCACATTGTACATATCATAGTGTACGTTTTATTTCCAAGATTAAATATTATAGCATCAGGAATGTTTCACATTGTACATATCATAGTGTACCTTTTATTTCTTGTTTGGAGTTTATGTTTACCTTTTTTGTTAAGGAACACTTCATTGTTATCCATGGATGCAGAATGGTGAGATGCTACAAGTCCTAGTTGATATCTTTTTAAAGCTCACTTGTGAATTAGGAGACACCTATCAGGATGCCAGTAATCTGAAGGAACTAGAGGAATTGAGAACCTGTTTGGAGGTGAAGATGGAGCTCGAGCACTGCCAGTTAGTGACTCCCTTTCCCTCCCTCAACACTCACATTCTCGGAGTTTCCGAGCAAAGCCACTCTGAGGAGCTACAGGTATGCTCGATGGCTAGTGCGGCCACACCTCCAGGGAACATTGCCGTGGCAACCAGTGGTTCAGCGTGCTCAAATGAAGTGTGTGGGAGTAATGTAGAGATGGAGAAGGATTGCGGGGGAGGAGCTACTGCAGAGCTAGCTCAGAAGTTAGCTGAGGTGTTGGAGGATGCAGTCAGGGTGCGTGTGCGCAATGCCCCGAGGGTTTTAACTCCTCCCACCAGTGAGGTGTCTGGTCCAAAGGAAGGTGCAGTGGTTATGGGCGGGGCAAGAGTAGCGGTTCTCTTCTCAGGAGGTGTGGACTCTGCCGTGATTGCTGGACTGGTGGACAGGTATGTGTGTGTGTGTGTGTGTGTGTGTGTTGAGTGAGTGGTATGCATACTTAAATAATTTTGTTTTGTTGTGTTTGTGATAAGATGTCTTCCACCATCTGAAGAAGTGGATCTTATCAATGTTGCTTTTGAGATGCAAATTTCTAATTCTGGGAATATCTCTTCCTCGTGAGTTGGACATTATTATTGGATGGACGAAGTGCTTTTCTATGGCTTTTCACATTAGCTGTGGGGACCACACACACACACACCATCATGCCAGGCTTGTGTGTGTGTGTGTGTGTGTGTGTGTGTGTGTGTGGTGTTTATGTGTGTGCTTGTGCGTGCAGTGGCTGTGGGAATTGAAAGGTATTTACGTATATTCCACTAATTATTTGTGTGTTTACTACTGTAACTATGGTCTTGGTACTGTAACTATGGTCTTGGTACTTTCTTGACTTGAATAGAGTTTCAATGTGTATGTATGTATGTATATAAGAGATTCATAAAGGGAACAAGCTAAATTCCCATTCCCAAATTGCCTTTTTTAATTATTTAAGAACAATCAGCAGTTACCATTACAACGAGCGACTATTACAGTAACATTAAAGCATACCTGTGGTTATACCGTTTTAATTTGTCAGATAATTAGTTTGTAATTCAGTCATTCTCGGCTGAAATAATTATAATAATAGCACATTTTTCTCGTTCTAACAGCCAATATTGTTAATTAAAACTTAACTTGACGTTTCGACTGCTTGCCGAAGTCCTCTTCAGGGGTCAACTCTGGGGTCAACTGAGGCGGTAAAGTATACATAGGTGAAACAACTAGAAGGCTTGAGCAGAGAGTGAAAGAACATCAGGATGCTTGTAAGAGAAGTGATGAGAAGGTTTCAGCCATTGTTGAACATGCTTGGCAGCAGCATCACCCCATTAAATGTGAAGAGGTAAGAGTTGTAGACAGAGCCAGTAAGATTCGTCAGTTGAAGATCAAGGAAACTCTACACATACAGATGACACCTGACAACAACAAGCTTAACAGAGACATAGGGGTTTAGAGCTTCCATGATGCTGGCTGTCCATGCTGCATAATCACCCTCCAGGATATAATAAACAGTAAGTGTGCCCTCCAGAAATCTTGCTGATTACTTTGTGTTATTATATCACCACGGAGAAATCGACCTCAGTTGACCCCTGAAGAGGACTTCGGCAAGAAGTCAAAACGTTGGGTTAAGTTTTAATTAACAATCTTGGCTGTTAAACGAGAAAAATTTGCTATTATTATAATTAGTTTGTTACCTTCAATGGCAACTCTCAAGCTTTTTTTTTTCTTGTTAAGTGGCATGTAATTTAGTTTTTAAACATCTCTTTACTGTAGCTTCACCAACTTTTACTAGCCGGAATTGCAGCATGACAGCATGACGCCACCGAGTTTGAACAGCTCTGAAAACAAATTCAGTGAAGGCAGCTAAACTTTTCAGTTCTTTTAGTTCTTTCATGCTTATGTTTTGTTAATTCTTAAAAAAAAAAACACAACAACAACTCAGGATTAGTTCTTTACTTTAGGGTTCCCCCCCGAAATATGAAGGAAAAAAAATCCTGTAACGAATCCTTGAAGAAATTATATATTATATATATTATATATATTATATTGGGTTCATGGGGGGGGGGAATTTTCCTAGAGAAATCTCTGCTGCCCTTCCCAGACATGTTTTGTTTGTCATGTTTTGCTTGCCTCAACTTTAGAGATATCTTCTGGTAGCCTGTGTTGTGTTATAATGCCAGTAAAATTTAACCACGGTATTGCTTTTGTTTTAAGTCAAAATTATCACTCATGCTTTGATAAAGTGAGTGTGTTAATCCTCGTCAGATGTGAGAGTGTTCCTTTAGAAAAGTAATTCCTAAGACAAGTTTTGATTAGTTTCATCTTTGAGAAACTTCTTTCTAATAATAGCACATCTTTCTCAGTTCTCTCAGCCACTATATGTTTAATTAAAACTTAACGCAGCACTTCTACTGCATGTTGAACTCCTCCTCAACTTCTTTGTACTAAAGTGCGAAGGGAAGCAGTAGAAATTGGCAAGGTTAAGCAGATAAAAGCTATCTTGTTCAGGTTAGGAAACATTGCCACCATAGTATCACTTGTTGCAAGTTCTTTAGCTGCGAGTTGACTTTCTCTTTGGGATTCTTTACAAGCAAAGAATGAATTAACCCACTCAAAGTGAACTAGTTCAGAATATATCAATGCCAACTTAGCGTTTCTTGTCCATCTAGGGTAATTTGGCAGAATATTATAATATAAATGTAAGCAACGATGAACACTAGGACAATATTGTGGATAGTCCTGAGGTGTTTGTGAGAATGTTGTGTTCAAGTGCAGGAACTATTGCAGCATAGCTAGTATCAGATGGTTTGATAGCTTTCATTTCTGGTAAGTCCAACAACACTCGCTGAATCTCTAAGCACTTTTAAAGTATTGTCATGTTTTAGAACTGTTATTGGGTGGAACAATCAATTGAAACGAAATAGTATAATACCACAGGCTCTTCTATTCTTTCAAGAAAGAACTAAAAAGCAATAATTTGCAGCTGCAATGTGCGTTATGTTCTGTTAATTGAAACAGCGGTATTGTGTGTGTGGGCGGGGGTGAAGCAGGTAGGGTCATTTACGTAGTAAAATAAGCTCTTAGGTTATTGCTCAGTTTCAAGAATTTGTGATGAGTCGGTAGCATTAGTGTCTCCAACACTTACGCCCAGGTAGTCCTTGATTAATGAAGGACCAGTTTGCTTGACTCCCTCTGAGGCAAGACTCTTGCGCAGCCTCTGGCGTGAGCTTGCAGCCTTGCAATTATCCCTAAAGCGCCTACTCCCCACAGTATCTCGTAAGGTTTGGATAATCAAGCAACAAACTAACAGATATTACAACACAACTTTAAATATAATGTAACCAAAGGGGAAGGCCAGTGGTTCTAACTAGGACATGAATATCATTAGATAGTCAGTTAGTTTACAGGAAATGAGGACTGGTTAATGAAATAGCTAGGGTAAGCTAGGTGTTCCATGAATATCATTAGATAGTCAGTTAGTTTACAGGAAATGAGGACTGGTTAATGAAATAGCTAGTCGAAAGTCGAGTTTTTAAATTACGTATATGCAGTAAAGGCATTCAATGCCATAGTAACCAATCCCCGCAACTGTTTGATTTGAAGGGAAAAAAAGTAACAAAATCAAGTCACGTTATTTAAACATTTTCTTTGCGATATTCTTAGTAGTAGTTGTAACGCACAATACTTTCACACAACTGAACATACCTACACAAGACTTACCTTCATGGTTGGTCTAGTAGACAATGAATTTTCAAGTAAATACTGTTGCGTAGGGCTTATAACTATGAAAAATACGGGAGGGTCAAAGTAAAAAATGACATACGTACGTCCACACATATATAAACAAACATCCCCGATTTTCAATTGTGTTACCCCTCAAAGTGTCTCGCTCGCTCGCCAACAATTTTCTATAGCTAACACTGTATGGAATGTAAACATCTCAAAAATATGTCTTCAATATTTGAATGTCATTACCTCCTCGTTTGACACCCTTCTCACTCAGCCTCATATTCTGTATGCAGTCTATATCTATATATGTATACATATGTATATGTGTATATATACATATGTTCTATGTTAGATATCTTCACAATAGTATTTTTAGCTCACAGCCTGTGGGATAACTTCATTCATGTTATTGTACTTGTGTTAGATTTCAAGTTCCTGATAGATTGTCTGCTGTGGAGTGTTTGAAGGAATTGAATCCAAACAGAAAGTGGAATTTAATTCTAGTGGGTAAAATAGGAAAGAAGAACTTTATGTGTATCACATGTATACGTACATTTAGTACACAACACAGTGACTGTTGAACGACTGATGCGTCCATTCCTGCATTGCGTTTTATCATTCATTAACTGGTAATACCTTTGTGTCCACAGTTTTTTTATTATACTATAGAAGTAAAGGCATGATCACAACATACGTACACTTTAATATATGAGGTACTAGTTATCGCAATCTAATTATGGGTAAGGTAGGTATAGCAACACTACAGGCCCATTGGATAATACTATTTTTGTGAAAATATGGTGGGACTTCTGTCCTGACTCCTTAGATACCAGCATCTGTATTATCATGGCAACTAAATCGAGACAAAAACTTATTTAAAGAGAAAGTGGACCTCTTTTGGGATGTGAAAATGCATTTGAAAATTGAGGTCAGGGTCTTTTGAAATCCGGTTTTAGTTTACCTTCCTTCCCATTCCCATTCTAGCTGGAGGTGAATGTGTTTCCTTACTACATGTGTTTGTTGTATTCCACATCTTTTATGACACCAGCACACATGGCGTGACACAGAGGGATAGGACAGTGGGTGTGTGTACGTCAGTCATATCATAGCAATTGCTCCTGAATGTGATTACGTACTTCAACAAGTTCTGTATCTGTTCTTAATTTGTTATGAGGGAAGAGAACATTCTTAACAACAGTTGTCATGGTTGCAGGTGAATGTCACACTAGAAGAACTAAACAAAGAAAGGTGAGTAAGACCATTGTATATTTACATATGTGTGTATATTGTACATTGGGTACTTCCCCTTGAGTATTTCCACATCACACGAGCATTCAATACTCTCCTGTATTGAGCACTGCATATTGGATGCTACAACGTGCCTATGCGTAGCTCTGGACAACTGTAGCTTGAGATCTATGTATGTCGGAGTTGCCGTTGAATGGTGAGGCTTTGAAGCACAACCATTTACTGTTTAGGAAAAAGTATCCAATCTACAATAAACAATTTATGAGACTTGTTGTACAGTTTAGGGATGACTTTCCACTCTCACATTGTATTTTTACTCACCTACTTTGCCGCTCTCTGTCTGCTAGGCAATATGGTGGCAACATCCCTGTACTGCGCTATTTGATTAGCAATGGATTAAAGTATGAATAAAGGCATAATCAGTGTCGGACATTGACGCCAATCTGATACCAGATTATGATTTCTGAACTGCTGAAATTACTTTTTTATCTTTGGAAATAGTATTAATATGATAACATGGAAAACTGAAATATAATGTAACTCGTACGGCGACAAATTTCACTCAGCTTCAATTCGTGAAATTATTCTCATGCCACTCATGAACACCACAGATTTTTGTGCTATTATATCTCTATATATACATATACTGTATATACATACATATAATATTATGTATATAATATTTATGTATAATGTATATGAGTGTATGAAGTTTCTTGTTGTTGTGTACACAGATCTGCGAACATCTCTCAACTGATTTACCCTCTGGACACAGTACTAGATGACAGCATAGGTTGTGCCCTGTGGTTTGGTGGGCGTGGTTTAGGAGTGCTACATGGACCAGCACAACATCCAATCAAATACAAGTCTCAGGCAAAAGTAAGACTAAGTTCTGAATGGGAGTAAATATGGAAGGTACGAGAGACGCCATAGAGTAGTCAGATAACCATTTTTATAAAAATAAATAAAACCTGTTTTAAGTCAAGTGTATGAAGGAGGATATTGCTTAATGCTCTCTGAGATTTCCAAATTTGAGTAGCGTGGAGAAGGTGTATCAGTCAGTTGCTCTTGTCTTTGAGTAGCGTGGAGAAGGTGTATCAGTCGGTTGCTCTTGTCTTTGAGTAGCGTGGAGAAGGTGTATCAGTCGGTTGCTCTTGTCTTTGAGTAGTGTGGAGAAGGTGTATCAGTCGGTTGCTCTTGTCTTTGAGTAGTGTGGAGAAGGTGTATCAGTCGGTTGCTCTTGTCTTTGAGTAGCGTGGAGAAGGTGTATCAGTCGGTTGCTCTTGTCTTTGAGTAGTGTGGAGAAGGTGTATCAGTCGGTTGCTCTTGTCTTTGAGTAGCGTGGAGAAGGTGTATCAGTCGGTTGCTCTTGTCTTTGAGTAGTGTGGAGAAGGTGTATCAGTCGGTTGCTCTTGTCTTTGAGTAGTGTGGAGAAGGTGTATCAGTCAGTTGCTCTTGTCTTTGAGTAGCGTGGAGAAGGTGTATCAGTCAGTTGCTCTTGTCTTTGAGTAGCGTGGAGAAGGTGTATCAGTCGGTTGCTCTTGTCTTTGAGTAGTGTGGAGAAGGTGTATCAGTCGGTTGCTCTTGTCTTTGAGTAGCGTGGAGAAGGTGTATCAGTCGGTTGCTCTTGTCTTTGAGTAGTGGAGAAGGTGAGTAGCGTGGAGAAGGTGTATCAGTCGGTTGCTCTTGTCTTTGAGTAGTGTGGAGAAGGTGTATCAGTCTGTTGCTCTTGTCTTGTTGTCAGAGTAGTGTGTGTATCAGTCGGTTGCTCTTGTCTTTGAGTGGAGAAGGTGTATCAGTCTGTTGCTCTTGTCTTTGAGTAGCGTGGAGAAGGTGTATCAGTCGGTTGCTCTTGTCTTTGAGTAGCGTGGAGAAGGTGTATCAGTCGGTTGCTCTTGTCTTTGAGTAGTGTGGAGAAGGTGTATCAGTCGGTTGCTCTTGTCTTTGAGTAGTGTGGAGAAGGTGTATCAGTCGGTTGCTCTTGTCTTTGAGTAGCGTGGAGAAGGTGTATCAGTCTGTTGCTCTTGTCTTTGAGTAGTGTGGAGAAGGTGTATCAGTCGGTTGCTCTTGTCTTTGAGGTGTAGTCTTTGAGTAGTGTGGAGAAGGTGTATCAGTCGGTTGCTCTTGTCTTTGAGTAGCGTGGAGAAGGTGTATCAGTCGGTTGCTCTTGTCTTTGAGTAGTGTGGAGAAGGTGTATCAGTCGGTTGCTCTTGTCTTTGAGTAGTGTGGAGAAGGTGTATCAGTCGGTTGCTCTTGTCTTTGAGTTGGAGAAGGTGTCAGTCGTGGAGAAGGTGTATCAGTCGGTTGCTCTTGTCTTTGAGTAGTGTGGAGAAGGTGTATCAGTCGGTTGCTCTTGTCTTTGAGTAGCGTGGAGAAGGTGTATCAGTCGGTTGCTCTTGTCTTTGAGTAGTGTGGAGAAGGTGTATCAGTCGGTTGCTCTTGTCTTTGAGTAGCGTGGAGAAGGTGTATCAGTCTGTTGCTCTTGTCTTTGAGTAGTGTGGAGAAGGTGTATCAGTCGGTTGCTCTTGTCTTTGAGTAGTGTGGAGAAGGTGTATCAGTCGGTTGCTCTTGTCTTTGAGTAGTGTGGAGAAGGTGTATCAGTCGGTTGCTCTTGTCTTTGAGTAGTGTGGAGAAGGTGTATCAGTCGGTTGCTCTTGTCTTTGAGTAGTGTGGAGAAGGTGTATCAGTCGGTGTGCTCTTGTCTTTGAGTAGTGTGGAGAAGGTGTATCAGTCGGTTGCTCTTGTCTTTGTTTGTGCTTTCTCTCCTAGTGAGTGTATGGACTTGAACAATATCTTTAAAACAGGAGGAGTAACACGCTATTTTTGATGAAGTGACTACATTAACACTACAAAATTAAAATGCAATTATTAGTAACTCCGTAAGAATCATCCACAAGTCATGAAGTCTGTCATGTCCACTACCTCTGAGACATCGATTCAGTGAAGATCCTAAGTCATTAATGGCTGGCAAGTAGGAAGAAAAAGAAAAGCTAGTTTAGGTGATAAGTACTAGGAAACACAATTGAATGGTTTGAATATTATAATGACTGTAGACTGAATTAGTAAGCTCAGCTTGATACAAGACCATGGTACTATAATGCTTTTATGTTAGTCTCTCTAATTATAGGAATAGTTGATGATATTATTATGAGTTTTATTTGTTAGACTTTGTTCATTGGAATAGGAGCAGATGAGCAGCTGGCCGGCTACTCCAGACACAGGATTAAATTCAAGTAAGTTTAATAAACCACGAATGAAAACTCTAGACTTTCTTTTTTGTGGTGAGCATGTGCAAAGAAGAAAAAGTGATGATGTAATGTAAGCTATGGCTGGACTAATGTTCTCAACTTCCGGAGTCTTCTTCATATGTAATGCATGTAGCTAAAACAGCAACCACTAACAGTGAGTAATTGGCAGTGCCGTGAAACCTTTTCTCCTCCTACATGTATCTGTGGATCCTTAGAAGGAATAAAAGTAAAGGTAGAGGTCAGCATGGCTAGACTGGATTAGATATCTGCATCCAAGTTTAGCGGTAAAGGAAGATGTTTCGGTATTGGGGGTAGGGGGAGGGGGGGGGGGCTCCAAGGACATGTTTTTGTGGTTTAAAAGTGGTAAGAAATCACCTCGTCAGATTGTGTCCCAAAATAATGGGGGAGGGGTGCCCACTCCCTTCCTGTACCACTGAAGTTTCTATCTTAAGTTGGTTATGTAAAATCAATTTTTACTTGTTGGACTACATGCAGAAACAGCCTTGTTATACACTCAGCGTGTTTAGATTGGCATGCCCCCAGGGTAAAACATTGATTATTAGCCGTTGTTGTTTCTCATTCTAATTGTTGTAATTGATTGGTCTGCATAACTTGCAGTAAAGAGCAATGGCCCGGGCTACTACTAGAACTCCAGAAGGACATCAAAAGACTGGCTAGAAGAAACCTGGGAAGAGATGACAGGTGCAGTAACTCATTAGCGGCATATTGGTGTGTGGGTGGTCGAGGCATCAAGTTTTATTGTTGACAAGTGTACTTGATTTTTCATATATATATACAGTAGACCCTCAATTATCCGAACACCTCAGGACCGAGGGTTGTTCGGATAGTTGAAATGTTCGGATATTCAAAATAAGTCATTTTGAATGGAGTCTTAATATCTTATCTATTTAATGCACAGCAAAATTCCAATGAATGTTATTATAATTCCCCAAAAATGGTATTCGGATTAGCGAGAGTTCGGATAAACGGGGTTCGGATGAGGGTCTACTGTATATGGATTTGGTACATTATCACTCATATATACGTCCAAGCTGGAGTGGAACCCATTCAATTTTTGTGTAATCTAAACAAATGTTCTGTGTCAGTGAGTTGAGAGGCAAGAAATCATTGGAAAGCCTTGCAGTTGATCCTCACATGTTTATATGTGACCGTCTACAGGAAAACGGGGCACAACGCGGCGTGCGTAAATATCGAGAAAAGATCGATCGATTTCTTAAAAATGTATTGTTTCAAGCCGACGGAAGGGAACGGTTAGGTCTATTATAGTGGGAACGACTTAAGCTACGGCAATAAAACTTGGAGAGCTCAATATCTGGACGCCGACAACTCTGTAAGTGCAACAAAAAATTTTTTCGAAGGGTGCCGCGTTGTGCCCGGTTTTCCTGTAGACGGTCACATATAAGGATGTATACAATGGGATTCTCTAATTCATATTGCTTGTTATTCCACAACTAGCAGACATTTTGTTGTGTTCATAATTGCAGTGGTCAGTGTAAATTACACCAAAATTGAACAAATTGTATCAATTGCTGTACATCCCAAGAACAGGAGGAGCCATTTGCAATACTTTTGTGTAATTAAAAGTTGCCTCTGGCATAATGGAGGTCATGTTGTAATAGTATTTAAATATCCACTGTTGTTATTCTTGTCATGATGGTAGCTGGTTATATTAATGGTGGGTGTAATAGCACAATGTTAACTTTAAAATGTCCCAACTTCCACTTTGATATCACATTCTGTATATAATTGCGACAGATGTGGTTTTAATGCTCTTAGGGAATACTTGCTTGCAAGATAATTAAGAGACTAAGTATCAGAAATGTTTGAAATTTGACTAATGTAGACAATTATCTTCCTTAATTGTGTCTTTCCCGCTCCCCCTGTGCACTGTCACAGCTGTGACTCATTCCATTGGCGTGAATAATGCTTGAGGTTCAAAACATTTAATAGTTCAGTCTTAATTAAAATAGTTACTGTTCATGTGTCATTACGCTGCATGTGTGTATTGTGTATTGTGGTTCCATTTGTGTGCTTGAAAGTTACAGTGATGGTGACCGCCGCTAGCTCAACCTCAACTTGGGAATAAATATAGTACTGAGGAGAACGATAGTGAAGCATTTTCATAATTGTTATTTATTCACAATTAAGCAAAGTTACATAACTGTCCAGCTTTGCCGTCAGTTGTCCATGGGTATCGTGGGAAGCCCCACCCACTTGTAGGAGCTTGTTTTATACATCAAGTTAACCCATAGTAATTGAATTTGTGACTACATTTTGGGTGTGTAATAGTGGAGCCCTCCAAGCATCAAGGGAGGTTATGTTATGCCTTTATTGGTGTACCAGTCATGTGACTACAAACACAAATGGCTACCATGACTATTCAGCCACAAGGAGGAGTTTCCTGCAGTGAAATTTTAATTTTATGGGATATCCCATGGGACGTTTTTATTGTCCCATGGGACAGGTGACAGCATTACTGGACAGCACTCAGTGCCAACCCCCTGGGTCGATATTTAGAAGTAATTTCTCATTACTTATTCAGTCATTCTTGGCTGAATAATAACAACTAGCAAGTGCCCCACGAAGGAATACAGTAGAATAAGGTATTATTTATCCATTCTTGTATCCTCTAACACTTGATTTAATTACATCATTTTTCCCTGTCCTGCTTTCTTTTTTCTTTCCTCAGCCCTTTCCCCTCTTCAGCTCTTTCTGTTTGAATCGTGAATTCCATTCTCCTCCTTTGTCTACCTCTTCTCAGTCTCATTCCGTGATTGTGGACTTGTGCTTTGTGAAGCTCTTGCCTTCCCTTTTGAACACTTTATCAACTTTCACTGTCCTCACCTGCTCTTTGCTACCAAGTCATTGTTTCTTAATCGCCTGTACTGAACATGACACTTTATCCATTCAATTCGTTGTGACACTTTACCAACCCAGCTCAGCTAATGAATTATTCATGAATACACGCTGTTGTCGCCATTACTGGCACACAAACATATTATTAAATACAGCATATACATGTATAGTAGATGTAATACAGAGAGAAACTGCTATTGTTACTCTACATAGAAACGTACATTACTGTTTCCAGGTGCATAGCTGATCACCACAGAGATGGCCAGTTTCCATTTCTGGATGAGAAGGTGGTGTCGTTTCTTCAACAGACGCCCATCACTAGCAAAGTATATCCTGGAAGGAAATAATACTCATGTTCATTTTAATAGGAATTGTTGGATTAATTTTTTGATTAATTAATTTTTTATTATTATTTTATTTATTTATTTATTTATGGGGGGAGTTGCAAATGTTATTTTGAAATCCTTTTGCTGAGTTGTAACCAAGTACATATACCTAATGTTCTCATGTTAAACTGATTATTCTCAAGGACTGCCTATTGTCAATAATAATAGTAATAATAATAATAGTAATGGTGATGATGATAATAATAACGATAAACCGTAATATTACTTGTGGGAATCCATTACTACTGAGTTTAGCCTCCCATAACATGGTAATTTTTCTGTGGTCAATTGCATGACTGCCATATGGCATAAGCACGGCATGCCAACTAGTGAGAGGAAATAAAAGGGTGGAGGGGTGAGGAGGAAGGGAGCTGAGTAGCTCTTTAAAGGGATCACTTGACAAAAATATTTGTTCTCTATCAGATATTATCCTAGCAACTATAATTCCACTCCCAGTGAAAATTATTGCCACACAGGTTGCTATGACTTTCCTCTTCATTATGTGTAACTAGCAACTGCCACTCACTGCTGAGTCAGCAGTATTTGCTCTTGGTCTGTTCCCACTTGAAGGGTCTAATATTATTTTTCCAAATCACCTTTGCATTTCTCAGAGCCCATAATCAGAATATTTACAATACCTCTTGTTTTGGTAGCAATTGTTTTGTGTTCTTATCTTTTGTGTCTCTGTTTACAAAGGTGGATTTCTCTTTGCCTCGTGGAATAGGTGAGAAGCTTCTTTTGAGACAAGTGGCTTCTCTGCTAGGCTGTGCCAGTGCTGCAAAACTTCCTAAACGAGCCATTCAGTTTGGGTCTAGAATAGCCAAGCTGTCAGGGACATGTGGAGGTCACGAAGAAGGAGGCAGTGTTAGTAAGAGACTGGTAGCGCGAGAGCTTGATCCAAGTACTGACACATAGTCATGACAACTCGTACACTGAATCATGTCACGTTGTTCTCATGTCACGTCTTCTAACGCAATATCATTTGGAGATTATGATGATGTCTGTAACTCATGTTCAGAGAGGGTGTGTTTATTTCTTTATTATTTTTATTCAGTCATTCCTTGCTGAAATAATAATATAATAATAGCATATTTTTTTCTTTGTTTAACAGCCAATAGGTCTAATTAATTAAAACTTAACACAACATTTCAGCAAGAAGTTGAAGCAAGTTTTAATTAACATGCTGTTAAAACAAGAAAATTTGCTATTATTATAATTATTTCAGCCGAGAAAGACTTGTTATTACTATTATTATTATTGTTGTTGTTGTTGTTATTATTATATATTGTTTACATTTTTAATGCAAAAGATCATACAATTACAAAATAAGAAATAATAACATCAATAGGTAAACAAAAAGCTAACAACCAAATGAACAATTAAGTAATAAATAAATAAACAATAATAGATGAATAATAGTAAATAAATAAATCATTGAGAAAAGGATTAGAGGTGGCAATTGTTCCCAGGACAGAGGCACACCACTAAGAGATTGGGGGGGGGGGGGGGGGGAGAAGAAGGGAAGAAGACAGTCTCTAGCCCGTGGCTCTCCTGTCTCCACCACTATGTGGCAAAGCCATAGACTTTGGACCCACTGCACCCATGGTCTCAATGACTATAGGTGGAAACCAATGACTTGGTGGAAGGCTGCTACACTTCTCCTCCTTCCTCTCTTCAGCAACTTTCCCAGGTCCTTGGGTTGCATGTGCTCTGTACGAAGGAGCAAAAGTGTCTGAACAGGTTAAACCCCACACAAGTAAACAACCTGTATTATTATTATTATCAGTAGTATTAGTAGTTTTGTTATTGTTACACCTGATGTTGTGTGTGTGTTCTGTTACTATCAGGTTTCTTTTATCAAGAAGGAGTTTCCAGAGTGGAGAGAGAGTTGCAGAGCATTAGCACCAATTAAAGTGACATCTGATCTGAGATTAATTAAGCATATTTCAGATTCTCTATTAGGGACACTATGAAGTAGTGGATTATCTACTGTTTGTGTTTATTTTATTATTATGTTTATTATTATTATTATCGTTGTTCTTTTCAGCACAAATGGCGAGTGAGCTGGTCTGACTGAAATTCACATTTGAATTCTAGCCCCTTATAACACTTCTTTGTTAAATAAAATGTTTTGTTTATTTTATTTATGCTATTCTTGAACAACACGCACACTTATACTTGTTCACTGAATGCGAGGCTGTGTTATTTTGTTTTAATCTCGCCGTTTGGGAGTTAGGTACATAAAAATATGCACGACAGATATTCCTTTAAGAGGTTTTCTTGATCAAGAAGGAGTTTGCAGAGAGAGTTGCAGAACATTAGCACCTATTACAGTGACAGCTGATCTGAGATTAATTTAAGCATATTTCAGATTCTTTAATAAGGACGCTGTGATAGTATGATAGTTTGTTGTAGTCTGGCGTCGCCGACCCTTTACTTTCCCTATATTGGCGGGAAAGGGTAGGCGACGCCAGACTAAGTTTGTTGTTGTTGTTTTTTTTTTTTGTTTTTTTTGAGTGTTTTTTTTTTAAGAAGGGCTGGAGGGGAAGAGAAAGAGGTATCTAATTTGACAGAGGCTTGAGTTTTCCTATCCCATCTTATTATTGTTGTTGTTATTATTATTATTATTATTGTCATTATTATTACTATTATTATTATTACTATTATTATTATTACTATTATCATTATTATTATAGTTATTATTATTATGAATACTCCGGATGGGTAGTAATGTTTGTTGTTGTTTGGCTGTGCTGTTTTGTTTTAATCTCGCCGTTTTGGGAGTTAGGTACATACATAAAAGTATGCACGACAAATATTTCGCGTTATGCGCCATTATTTAAGCGTGTAGGATTAAGGCGCCGGCAGGTATCTGCGTGAGGGGGACATGACTGTGCGAGGTGTCGTAGTAGCTACTGTATTGGTGTTCCTGATGAAAAAACCGACTGGGAGTGCTGCTAATTGCAACCCTCAAGATCCAGGTACTGCGAGTGTGTTGTATGCAGTACGTTAAGATCGTTGTTGTTGTTTTATGTATAGCTAAAAAAAATAACTTGTATAATTTTGAACTGAAGATTTTGAGTAATACTAATAATATCCTTTCCCACAAAACTAAACTACTATTACCAACCAATTTGTTTAGCAGTCTAATTGAACCACTTACAAATCAATAAATAATCGGTTATGCGTGAAGCTTGTTCACAATGGAATGTAAAACTGGTTTCAATGGAATGTAGAACCAGTTGGCTTAATGCTCACTGTGGCTAGAGCATTTGTATTGATGTTGAATGGTATAAGTGAGATAAATTGACCTGGTTAAGCACTCATTGTTAAGCTACCTGGGCTTATTCAATACTTAATTTCTAGCAACCTATGATTGTTGCTACTTAGGTTTGGACCCCTAATTTACTTTAGTAATTAACTAATGGCAATGTGCTTCAGCATAAATAGCAGCTGAGTTAGGGATATTTATAAATCATTAGTTGCATTAACTTCAACATGTGTATAATTGCATTTTATTAATTTTTTGACTCTGCATGTAAGTAGTGAGTTAGAGGAGCTGAATTTGAACTACAGCTCTTGTAGCATGTAAGAGTTGCTTACCTGTGATTTATGGTCATATGACTATAACATTAACACTAACAGTCACGTAAAAAGCAGTGACTTGAATTCAAGACTCGTGACATCAAATACAGCAAAAGGAATAAAACAGAACTTCCATTACTGAGTATCAGCAACTACTAATGTGTTACGAAGTACTGGTACTTTTCTTTTTCTATTACCTGGTGAGCTGTGAAGTGAATTTAAGAGAGTAATAATATGCATAACAACAAATAAAGTGCTTTGCATTACATCATTCTCAGCAGTTTACCAGAGTGCTTGGAATTTCACATAGGAACTGCTTGTGAGGTGAGTGTCGCATGTATGTAAAGTTTCTGCTATGAAGACTGCATTAATTAACATCTACAGTTTCATTAAATGAGTTGCATATCAACTTGCTCAAGACATACACATAAACGTGCATGAACATATATATTGGCATATTCACATTGATACTGCTCCAAATATTCTTTTGGTCATTGTAATAGCTAGATAGTGCATAATAACGTTAAGGGTTCACACTCCTGGTGCTTCATACTTAACCAGTACTTTATTTGTTGTTATGCAAGTTTGTACTGTCTAAGTTCACTTCACAGCTACCTTTTGATGTCATGAGTGTTGAAATCAAATTACTGCTATTTATGTGACTTTTAGTGTCAATATTAGCCGTATGACCATAAATCACAATTTTTCAGATTGCTCTTATCTTTGTAAATATAGTTACTAATATCAGATATCCACCATGGTAAATATGTCTACGGGATATAAAATAATTATGAACCAATGAAAATCTGTTTGTATTGCGATTAACCAATGCTAGCCACTCGGGATTCACCCTAGTATCTCAGGATTTGCAATTGATTACAAACCTCAATTAATATTATATATTAAATAAATTCAATATTTTAACTTAAATTAGTAGTAGATATAGTTTGATATTTAGTTGGATTAAATATCAAACTATATCTACTACTAATTTAAGTTAAAATATTGAATTTATTTATTTATATTGAAGTAGTAATGATGGAATTATATATATACATGTATGTATTCTGTACACTCAACAGGTCTTCAGCTATTTCCAAGAGAAGTTGACACCTATGCTGCCAAGTTCAATCCAAGTTGCAATATTATGAACCATCAAGAGAATTTAGATGGGACTCTCACCATCTTTAACTTTGGGCTTTATTCCAGCTCACGATTCACTGATGCTAACATTAACTACATTTGCTACAATCAGGATGGAGTAGAGGTGAGATTTCAGAAGAATACATTATGTATTATGCATCTTGTGAATTGTTGCATTGCGGAGTTATTTTTATAGGCCAAAACAGTTTACACGAGTTTACACTATCAACAATGAGTTTTTATTTTGAAGAAGCAAATAGCTTATAAAGAAATGGCATATTAACATAATATTATTCATTTTTTAATTTTTTTTCTTAGTAAATAGCTTTATTAATTAAAAAAAACTTATTTGAATCATTGCACATAATGTTTTATTGTGTTATTAGATACTAAATCACTCAAAGTCAGTTTCTGCACCGTCGAGTATCTATCGTAACCGTTTGGTCGAACTTCTTAATGAAAATGAAGTCCCTGCTATCTTGTATTCCAGGTTACACTGCCAGTTTGAAGGATGTTTTGAGGCTGAAGGAAACTACTATCGCATGCCCAATGCATCATGTACCACTTACTTGAGTAATATACAGAGCTGTACTTTTCCGAACAGATTTATCTACTTTTTTATTTCTTTAGGATTGAACGAATGTGAATTCCCAGGTACAAACGATTGCCATCGTGAAGCCAACTGCACTGACATTTACAATGGGACCTACAGCTGTGAATGCAACCCTCCATTTGTTGGTGCTGGATCAACATGCCAGGGTAGGTATTTAGACCACAGAGAAACAGAGGGCATTATGAACAAATAGCAGTCTTGATGTACTTGAGCTGACGAATCATGGGTGGAGTTTGTGCATGTGTGTATGTATGTATGTGTGTGTATGTATGTATGTATCTATGTATGTATGTATGTATGTATGTATAGAGAACCGTTGCATTGATATGAGATTCAATAACTGTCACTTCCATGCTACTTGCCTTCATCCTGAGAATGGGATGTACTCTTGCACATGTAACCATGGCTACGCTGGGGATGGGCATCATTGTGAAGGTATTAATATAACTCCGTACAAATAAAAGTTCAGTGGTCACCATTTCAGTCACTACCCCTCACATCGTCTACAATAATTACTAACCCTCAGCGCGCATGTGCGAGCAGGTTATAGTAGTCATCCTGTCTGTTTGTGTGTTTGTCTGTTTGTCCTTCTGTCTGTCTGTCTGTCACACTCTGATTTTGGGGATTACTGACAACTAACCGTTGATTTAGGTATGAACTTACTCAGAATGACAATTTAAGACCTTTCATTACGCTTTTTTTATTTTTTTATTTCAAGTTGTTTTTTTTTAGAAAATGCGAAGCTTCAGCTCTGCGTAGATACCAGCTTTTGTGACTCTTGCCTGTCCTCTCTTATGAAGACAGTGTTTACATCTATCATTTTCATTGCTCGAACATTATTACCTGATAGAATATTATTCTTTTGGTCTGAGATTATTTTGTAATTTCTAGCTAGTGTAGCTATAGTAGTGCTGAGAATTCGCACATTTGGTGCTTCATTATGTATAGCAAGTACTCACTAAAAAAAAAAAAAAAGCAACTAACTAGACCAAAGTCATTATTTACATCTACCAGATAGTTATTGTTTCATTTCAACTTGTTAACTGTAAATTGCATTTTTTAATAAAACTATTGGGAAGACCTGCAATATGTGCCTAATATAAATTAAATGAAAGTAGTTTTTTATAAGTCTATGTTGGCTAGCTGGGCTCACTTGTTTGAAAATTCTCGCATCAGTGATATCTGTGTTTTGTGGCTTTATTTTGAAGAGTTAACTCAATGACCAGTAATATGAATAATAGCACGTGGTTATTTACTTGTCCATCTTTAAACAATTGAACTTTCACTTTCCATTCACTTGTTATTTGGTTAGTGAAGAGTTTTAGCCATACTTTACTCATGAAATACTAATTACAAAGTGAATGGCTTCCAAGTTGGCAAGTGAGTGAGTCACTTTCAGTGTCAGAATTTCGAGATAATTACTAGTTGAAGACAAGACCTTCAGTAGCAAAGGATCATCTTGTCCAAGGCCATAATTATTCAATTTTACATGAGTTTTTATTATACATCTGTGTTTGTTAGGTTTAAAACCTGATACTTCAAGAGTAGTTAGGCTTTACCACTCAATTTATAAACAATTTTTCAGATATCAATGAATGTTCCAATGACACTCATGTCTGTGATGAGAATGCTGACTGTGCTAATATTCCTGGTGGATTCAACTGCACATGTAGAACTGGATATGATGGAGATGGGTCCAGGTGTGAAGGTAAATCAAATTATGTTCTACTTTTTGTGTGTAAGTTCCTGTGACTTCAAAACCTGATATGAATATTTTAAATAGATGCACTAACTAGAGATATCCTTATGTTTGTAGATATCAATGAATGTTTTATTGGCAATCATATCTGTGATGAGAATGCTGATTGTGCTAATATTCCTGGTGGCTACAACTGCACATGTAGAACTGGATACACTGGGAATGGCACCACATGTGAGGGTAAGTATAGTATAGATGGTTAATAATTTTGTACTTTGCGGTATTACAAATCACTCTTGTCAACAAGTTCTCAATTACATTATCTAAATTTAACTTTTATCTTCAAGAGAGTTTTCAATACCATAGCAACTCGCCAGACCGTTTTATGACTTGAAAAAAAATGAAAAAGTTGATATTTCAAGTCTGACTGGATATATGTATCATCCTGATGCATTATTTTTTAAACACCCTTATAATACTCAATTTAAAAACATTTTTTCAGATATCAATGAATGTCCTAATGGCACTCATACCTGTGATGAGAATGCTGACTGTGCTAATATTCCTGGTGGCTACAACTGCACATGTAGAACTGGATATGATGGAGATGGGTCCAGGTGTGAAGGTAACTCAAATTATGTTCTACTTTTTGTGTGTAAGTTCCTGTGACTTCAAAACCTGATATGAGTCTATTTTAACCTTTAACAACAGATAGGGGTTAAATCGACCCGGTCGTACCGGGGTTTATATCAACCCCTTTTTCTCGCGCATGCTTCAAGTTAAGTGTTATTATCTAAATAAATGAATTCAGCTTGAATTTAAAATCCTGTATTTCTTTTCCCCATAATTCAGTGTGGAAAGGGTTAAATAGATGCACTAACTAGAGATATCCTTATGTTTGTAGATATCGATGAATGCTTTATTGGCACTCATGTCTGTGATGAGAATGCTGATTGTGCTAATATTCCTGATGGCTATAACTGCACATGTAGAACTGGATACACTGGGAATGGCACCACATGTGAGGGTAAGTATAGTATAGATGGTTAATAATTTTGTACTGTGCAGTATTTCAGATTACAAATCACTCTTGTCAACAAGTTCTCAATTACATTATCTAAATTTAACTTTTATCTTCAAGAGAGTTTTCAATAACATAGCAACTTGCCAGACCGTTTTATGACTTGAAAAAAAATGGAAAAGTTGAACAATTTCAAGTCGGACTGGGTATATGTATTATCCTGATGCATATGATTTTTTAAACACCCTAATAATGTATCACTTGCTTTCTCTGCTTCACTGGTGTTAATTCTTCAGACATAAATGAGTGTGGTAAAGGATCATTCAATTGCTCAGACTTTTAATACTGTGAGAATACAGTAGGGAGCCATGAGTGCATCTGTAAGGATGGATACCAAAGAAATGGGTCTTCTTGTCAATAACAAATTCAACTAGCCTAAATTCCTTTAGCTTTACCATTCTACAATTGTACCTTTATTTGATGCTCTTTGAGGATATTATATACTTTGTTGATAGATATCAATGAATGTCAGGCATTGTTCAATTGCACTTACTTGGAACATTGTGAAAACACATTGGGTGGCTACAAGTGCAGATGCAAAAGTCAATATGCAGGATTCACCTGTAGAGGTACAAGTTTCTATAACTATGATGTCACTGTATATCATATTGTTCTCCATTCAACTATCTAGACTTTAATCTCTACTTTGTTTCTATTGGAATTGTTGTTGTTATTCTCGGAGTGATTCTTTTCATCATTGTCTTTTCTATTATAATGAAGTATCTTAGAAACCATCAGCAGCAATTGAAGTAAGTAATTTCCATAGAACTGCAGGCCATGCCCCTCTAGTTTGGGGGTTTACGATGTCTTAAGCTGTATAATTTAATGAATCTAGAACTTCTTTTAATTGTAGATGGAAGAACATCCATTTTGGAAATGTGCTATTGGAAGGGTTGAACAGCAGTGAAAAATATGAGGTGAAATTTTAACACATGCAATTTGTGGTTTTGATTGCTTTGTATGTGTGTGTGTGACACAGTTTAAAGTTAAAATGTTGGAGCCAGCAACAAAACAATGTTATCAAGAACCCGATAGTGTCAGTAACTGTGAGCATTACCCCTCCCTTGAACTTATCCAACATATTCTCTCGGAAGGAGCTGTTAATGCTAGCACTGGTACTCTAGTAAAGAATGGAGGCCATGTTACTGCGGCTGAAAATGAAGAGAATTTTAACTCATGTGACAATGACAGCGGAGGTCATCTTGAATATTTAAGTTACGATAGAAGTTTTACACAACAAAACTCCACAACTTCCAATAGTTCTGCATATTTAATGCTCACACCTCAAGGATCTGTGAAGGAGATGGATGAAAAACTGGAACAGAGTATCAAAACTTCAGTTCTAGCAGCGCAAAGTTCAGACGAATATCTTGAGAGACAGATAAATGTGAGCAATGACCCACCCATGAACCAATTCGAGGAATACCCAAATATATATGAACTAAATGGTTTCCACAGTAATATAGAAGAGACGGATCAAAATGGTGGCTGTGGCATGTTTGAAGCTGAAGACACTAGAACAAGCTCCTTATATACTAGTGAATCATTAACTATTGATGAAGAGTCATGGCCAACTTCAGACGATGGATACATTGACAATCATATCAATTAATAAACCTTTCACATTTCTTAGACTATGAAGTAGTATGTGTAAATGTATTCTGGAGTCTCTATCACCTTCTTTTACCACTTGGTCAACTCAGAAATTAATATTGTGTTTGCATAGGCTGAAATGCAGGTAGAATGTGGTACACGACTGGGTTGATGTAGGATGTGATACACAACTGGGTTGATGTAGGATGTGATACACAACTGGGTTGATGTAGGATGTGGTACACAACTGGGTTGATGTAGGATGTGATGCACAACTGGGTTGATGTAGGATGTGATGCACAACTGGGTTGATGTAGGATGTGATACAAACTCTATGTAATGTATATGAAAGTATTTGTCCATGTACATGTATACAATAAAATATAATTAGTGTAATTGTGATATTTATTTGATTATCTCTCTACTATCTAGATAATGTGAAGTAATATATCACATACTAATATATAGTGTAATAATTAATCTAATTAAAATAATATCAAGTGATTTGATGTGCGATCGACTCCAGGAAGTGTTTATCTATGACATGTCCAAACTAGATCTGGAAATAGCCAGATGTTGAATTTAAATGGTGGTGATTATCTACGTCATCAAGATTTAGTTTGAATATGTCCTCACTCGACAATGACAGCTCCAATTTATAAGCAACTTCAGGGAATCCCTCATCATTTCCAAACACTGTATCTGCACTAGCTCCATCAAAATTCAAGTCATAGTCCTCTTCAGGCAGTACTAAACCTTCATGATTTTTGTTATTCGTAATAATCTGTGTATTAGTAGTTGAAATGTAGGTTACGGAATCCTCGTGATCAACATAACAGTCTTCCTCTTCATGGGACTCAGATAAGTTGATGTTGGATGTGTTTAGTGGCTCTTGTTTATCCCCTGAAGTGGTTACATAGTCCAGCAAAAATTTGGTTTTGTCCAAACTTTTCTGCTCACCATTTTCACCTCCGCTTTTCGTACTTAACTCAGATGAACTCTGACTGCCATACCCCTCAGAAATTTTCTGTGACACATTCATAGCAGTAGCAGTAGTAGTAGTAGTAGTAGTAGTGAAATTTATATTATTATTTCCGCCATATATATGACAGAGCATACTAGCTGCATCTTCTTCCACAATTTCCTTGGTGGGTTCAAATATTTTGTCACTTATGATGATTCCCTGAGTTAAAAATTATAAAATTTCTTTTAATCTATGGAAATAGCTCCATCATCTTATAGCCTGAATTACTTGCCAGTTGTTGCTTCATCTAGTGAATGCAACTGATTTAGCAGAAAGCTTACCTGTTGAATTTTACTGAATAATATGTCTCCATGATGAATGGCATCCCAACTTCAGACCATGAGCAAAAACAATGCAAAACATGGACATTATTAATCATTATATATAGTCAAATTTTCTTACCTCTTCTTCTTATTGTTCCTTATGAGTCCACAAATTATAATTAATGAGGTACATATAAGACAAGAAAACAGTAAAATTACTCCTCCAACGACATATGAGAAACGAACATGTAGAAGACTGGAACTGTAGTCCTCTAAAAAAACAAGAAAAGGAATGTTCAAAGATGATAAACAATTGAGTTCATAATGTATATAATGATATATTATATCCTTGACGGCAGAAAATTAAACTTACCTTCACATGTGGTACCATTCCCACTATGACCAGTTCTACATGTACAGTTGTAGCCACCAGGAATATTAGCACAGTCAGCATTCTCATCACAGATAGGAATGTCAGTTTTACATTCATTAATATCTGCAACACAATCCAATAATACTAAACAAGAAAAAAGTAAACCACTACTATGGTATCAAAATTTTTTATTCAACGGTTGAAAACTTCACAATGTATATACATTATTAGCTATATCTTTCAGCCATACAGCTAGTGCTGGAAGTAAATTTCTTTTAACTGTTTAATTAGTGGCATATGGTTACATACTTAATTTATCAATATGGATGTAAGCTTAGAATGTTAGCTATAACAGAACCAAATGTTTGTCTTTGCTATGAGTGAACAATGCAAGCACAAGACCCTCTGATCTCCAAGGAATTTATTTATGTATATAAAATATATAGCTATGGGTTATAATATTGTAAGTTAGGAAAAGCTATAGTGTGATCCATTACATGTTTCTAAAAACTTTTTGCCAGTAGCACTGTGAATACATTGAACTAGCTATTCACTGAAGAAGCCTACTAACTGTAAAAGTAACAACTGGTTCTTCCTATACTATACAAATGTACTTACCCTCACATGTGGTACCATTCCCACTATATCCAGTTCTACATGTACACATGTAGCCACCAGGAATATTAGCACAGTCAGCATTCTCATCACAGGTATGAGTGCCATTAGAACATTCATCGATATCTACAAACGTAAAGGAATATTTAAACCATCTTTTGATAAACTCTTGTCAGGTTTTGCTGTTTTACAGTCACAGGAGCAAAACCCTAAAATTAGAATGTAATTTGATTTACCTTCACACCTGGACCCATCTCCATCATATCCAGTTTTACATGTGCAGTTGTAGCTACCAGCAATATTAGCACAATCAGCATTCTCGTCACAGGTATGATTGCCAAGAAAACATTCATCAATATCTGAAACATAATTACATATGAAACAAATACATAACTCCTTTATGTTAGCAAATCCAATATCCTTAACTTTTTGCGATTCATACAATCATGAAGTAATTAATATGTTTATTTTAAACTAATTATTCTGAAGACTGCACTCTAGTTACCTTCACATAAAGAGCCATTACTAATGAATCCTTCTCTACAGACACACTCGTAGTCACCCACTGTGTCTTTACAATACTCCGAGTTGGAACAGCTGAATAATTCTAGACTGCACTCATCCACATCTGGACAGAGCATAATTTACTAGTCTTCAAATTACAAGCTTCAAAATAGTTTTAATTACAATCTTCAAAATGGTTCCATGAAATAGTAATAAAGTATGTACAATGATAATTGAAAAACTGCTAAATTTAGGTAAACTTCAAAATTAAGTGGTCACAAAAGATAGTAGTGACTATAAATAGACCTAAATCTGGACTAATTAGTTCCATAAATAATTCATTGAGTTCGATTGGTAAAGTGACACTTCGAACTGAATGAGTAAAGTGAGCTTCAAACTGAATGGGTAAAGTGACGCTCCAAACTGAATGGGTAAAGTGACGCTCCAAACTGAATGGGTAAAGTGACGCTTCAAACTGAATGGGTAAAGTGATGCTCCAAACTGAATGGGTAAAGCGACGCTCCAAATGGATAGACGCTTCAAACTGAATGGGTAAAGTGACGCTTCAAACTGGATGGGTAAAGTGACGCTTCAAACTGAATGGGTAATGTGAGGCTTCAAACTGAATGGGTAAAGTGTCGTCACATTTTGTAGAGGGCAGAGGAAACAATAGGAATGACAACTAATTGTGGTTAAAAGTGGTGAAATTGGAGAGGAATGGGATGGAGAAGGCAATAGCTTCTATTCGATGAATAAGGACAGAAAGCCTGAGAAGTAAGAGAGATAGACAAAGGGAAAGAGCTGAATAGCGGAAAGGTGAAAAAGAGCTGAGATGACTCAGGAATAAAGAGAACAAGAAGTAGTAGAAGATAATAGCTAAGAATACCTTATGTTACAGCATTCATATTTTAAAAGTCTATTACACCATGCACCACTCTGTGGCAGGGTACTGTATATTACACCATGCACCCTCTGTGGCAGGGTACTGTATATTACACCATGCACCCTCTGTGGCAGGGTACTGTATATTACACCATGCACCCTCTGTGGCAGGGTACTGTATATTTATACACCATGCACCCTCTGTGGCAGGGTACTGTATATTATTACACCACTCTGTGGCAGGGTATATTACACCATGCATCACTCTGTGGCAGGGTACTGTATATTTATACACCATGCACCCTCTGTGGCAGGGTACTGTATATTATTACACCACTCTGTGGCAGGGTACTGTATATTATTACACCACTCTGTGGCAGGGTACTGTATATTATTACACCACTCTGTGGCAGGGTACTGTATATTATTGGCGAGCGAGCGTAGCGAGCGAGACACTTACAGGGGTAACACAATCGAAAATCGGGGATGTTTATTTATTTATTTATTTATTTGTATATATGTATGGACGTATGTATGTCATTTTGTACTTTGACCCTCGCGTTTTTGTGTTAGTTACGTGTTCGACCCCGTCCCAAATTGCACTAAACAGAATCCTCTGGTTTATCGATCAGTACCCGTATCACACTAGAAATTGAATTGTTTTACCGTTATGAATTCTTTTGCGGGTGCAGTTAAAACTTGAAAACTTAAGGGACTTCCATTTGTATTCGAGTTAGGGGCGGTGGTAAGTCAATGCGCTCTTTGTCATGGTTATAAGCCGTGCGCAACAGTATTTACTTGAAAATACATTATCCACTAGACTACCGCGAAGGTAAGTCTGTGTAGGTGCATGTCCAGTTGTGTCAAAGCATTGTGTGTTACAACCACTACTTAGCTAAAGAATATCACAAAGAAAACTTTTAAATAACTGTATTGTTTTGTTGTTGTTTTTTTCCTTCAATTCAAGCAGTTGCAGAGAGTTGTTACTATGGCACTGAAATCCCTTTACCGTGTATGCGAAATTTAAAACCTGGACCTTATTTTCAGTAGCTTCAGTGTTAGAAGTCAAAATCATTCATATAACAATAGTATAGTCTTTAGGCTCGCTCGCCATTTGTGCTGAAGCACATCACTAGTTACACCACTCTGTGGCAGGGTACTGTATATTATTACACCACTCTGTGGCAGGGTACTGTATATTATTACACCACTCTGTGGCAGGGTACTGTATATTATTACACCACTCTGTGGCAGGGTACTGTATATTATTACACCACTCTGTGGCAGGGTACTGTATATTATTACACCACTCTGTGGGCAGGTACTGTATATTATTACACCACTCTGTGGCAGGGTACTGTATATTATTGTAATATCAAATGCTTGTGGTAATATATGCTATTAGTCATAGCTAAATATCTTACCTGGGTAAAAACTAGCACTACACCTATGATATGTCATGGAAGCTCCAATAAGAGTGATTCGTGCTAGCTACTTGGATGGTACTTGGTTTGCTACAACTGTGAGTGGTAGGGAGCTGGGAGGAGGACAGTCAGGCCCATGAGTCTACTAGTTACTAGTCAGTCTATTCCACTTTAGTAAGGACGACATGTAGAAAAGTTAGTAATTAGATGGGCAAACAAAAAGGAGGCTCATATGAAGCAAGTTGAGCTCCCTCTAGCTAGCTCCATCCCTGACTCAGCTGCATGTACTATACTGTTGTACTTCTGTGAACAAGCTCGCCTAATGACTAATTATATGAATTGTAATTTAATTTTGATCACACATATAATATGTGGAATGGATAATGGGAAAAGAACTTCCTGTGCGGTACAGTACATTAGCTCTAATTTATACTCCTCTGCAAATGCCTCACTTCACTTCTTTAGCTCGCAGTTACATTCTTTACTAAAATGCAGTGAGAAATAAACGAGCAAATGATGCTTCTAACAATTCTAATTGAAAATTAGAAATTAGAAATTTGAGAGAAAAATCCACATAGAATGAACAGAGGTGTGAATGGCACTTAATGATTAATTGGACTACTTACTCTGGCACATAGAGCCATTTCCAGTGTATCCAGTTTTACAAGTACAGTTGTAGCCACTAGGAATATTAGCACAATCAGCATTCTCATCACAGGTATGAGTACCAATGAAACATTCATTGATATCTGTAGGATACAAGTAAATAATTATAACATAGACATAAATTCATCAATAAGAAAAGACTTTACATACCATAAACATGATAAGTTTCGAGTTTATTTTGCCTAAGATATTTTGCTTTGGACAAGTAAGGCAGAAAATAAAATTAATACTAAGATATATAAATAGTAAAGAACATGCTAATAATATGGTTACTGCATTAATCGGTGTAATTTGCAAACTAGTGCACACTAATAAATATTAAAATTACCTTCACATGTGGATCCATTTCTTTGGTATCCATGAGTACAGATACAGTCATAGCCTCCCACTGTATCCTGACAATATTCCAAGTCTGAGCAATTGAATGATCCTTCATTGCTGCACTCATCTATATCTGACATTTATATCTGTATAGGTCATAAATTTGAAGAAATGGAAAATAGAGCCAACTTGTGAAGCATAATACAATATCTTGTGACTAAGAAGCAATAACTTGGGAAGCAATGAGATTAATACAGTAGCGGGATGGTGGGACTTAATCTGAAGGTATTTAAAGTTTGTGTATGCTTTCTGGATACAATTATTAAACCTATATGTGTCATAGACATAATCTCTACAGCTACTTTAACCTACTTGCTCACAAGAGTTTCCATTTGACCTAACACAGACTACAAATATTTTGTGATACTTTGGGGAGATGGTTCTCTCATCCTGAACTTTATCTCAGATAGCAGATATTATTACTTTATCTATGAGACTCATAAGAGAAGATAAATCAAAACTCACCATCACTTCTTCAAATCTCTAATGTATTTTGTCAACTTTTTGTGTGAAATGTATTGAGTTATTTTTTATGTATGATTATGCCTTACAAAATAATGGAGATATAAAATTGATTTAAATTAGATGTATATAGTCTAAAATTGCAAGGTGAAGGATGTGCATCTCAAGTAGAGAGGATATAAACACTTACTTTCACATATAAGTCCATCTCCACTATATCCTCTTTTGCAGGAGCACTTAAACCCAGTCGACGTATTTGCACAAATCGCATCCTCATCACAGTTATTTGATTCACTGGTGCTACATTCATAAGGATCTGAAATGTTGAAAAATACCACTTACTTATTGAAACGAGCTATTCCTTTGCAAACATTAGACTACAAACCATGCAAGTCAAATTCTTGTAATCGCTTAAATTAAATGTCATAGTGCAATATTTTTTTTTAGTTTTGAGTGGTTTCAACAAAAATGATTACTATATTTTCTCATGTATAAGAGCTCCACTTACTGTAATCACAGCTGGTGCTGGGTAGCAAGTATAAATTTACTCCTGTACTATAACAGCCAAATATAGAGCAATTGAAAATCACAGGAGCAGTGTGATCAAAAGACCAATGGATCTGGTTATCAGTACCACGAAGATAATGGTAGGTACGAACATGATTCCATATCTATTATACAATTATCACATATTAGGAAATTATAGCAATTAATAGAGCCATTAATAATAAAACAAAAAATTAACATATTGCTGCAGATCATCAGTAGAATTATATTAATGTCCAACTCAACATCACTTTTAAACTTTCTTTGAGATAATGTGCAATTGTATAACAAAGAAGTGAAAAAAATGTCATAACAAATTCTAAAGAGCACTTGGCATGCACAGACATTCAGTCCAAAAGTGTTTTAATCTCCAATTTAGTGAGGGCCCGAAAATATCTTTGAATTGCTGTGGTTTTTTGTGTAAGTAATGAATATTACCAGCGTCACATGCAGTGAGTCTCATGAAGTATAATCATATTCATATTATGTGTAATTAGACACTTATGATTGCATTGTAAAATAACAGCTATAAAATGCTCAAATGTGAAGAATGACAGCATGGCTCTGCTAGAGAATCAGCTTGTCTTGTTTGTTGAATTGACTTCAAGACAAGATAGTACTGCATGAAGGCTGATGATGTCGGAGTTACAGTCATAATGATTGTATTGAGTCCAAGATAGGAACAAAAAAAATTATTTTTTTTGTTGATTTTGGGTCTTCCAGACACATTTGAATGAAAATACAATATTTAGCTACAGATAAGGAAAAAAAATCCTCCATGCATTGTAGTTGCTTCCTTAATGTTAACACAAGCCATACCAATTTCCCAGAAGTATCGTAGCACATGGCCGTCAAGTTGGATTCAATGTCACCAATGTTACTTTCCACCTGCCCAATGAAGAAGTACGGAGCAGTATTGCCTTCCTTGAGAACACATTTTGGGACCAAGGAGACTCCACTATTTGGAGCTACTTGCAATGAGCCTACAGAATAAAAAATGATTGGCATCAGAAGTTTTATGGATTGATAGTGCATGTTACTGTTTCTACATTGTACTTTACATAATTGTGATAGTGAATATTTCAATGAACTATTTTTAAGTACAGTGCTTACTCTGAACATTTCTTTGGTCAATTACCCTCTTCCCTCTTTACTAAATCACATTCATGCTATATCACCACACCTTTTCCTATTCTGTTTTCTACATTATGGCAGAACCCTTTCTTTATGATCATTCCTTACCTTAGTGCATACTAAGTGCTGCCAGGTGTTTGAAAGTCATATTCCTAACTTAGACTTATCATCTAGGGTGTGATAGCTTAGCTAGAGTTATCCTCCAGCTGGCACTACTCAAGTCTAATCCACTTCGTTGGTTCTCATCCTTCTTGTCTCTTCTTCGCTTTTATCGGCCCCAGAAGAAATACCCCTTACAAGGTGGCCCTTGTACCCCTACACTAGGCAGCTAAATTAAATAGTTCCTGGTCTATTCCTTGACCAGTGGAGGTACATAGCTATAGTCCATTCCATTTGTTAAGGGGGGCTAGTTATATACATAGAGGTTAAGTATCAATAACACCAAAAATAAGACCTCTTTTTCCTTCCATACTGCTATAATGTATCAAATCAGTCTAATCACACGCATTTTGTGGTCAGTTCAGTTTTGGAGTCTCATTTGGTGAGACACGGACTCTAACAAAATGCACCTACCATCATCACTGTTGCAGACTGCTCTTACGGGAACAAACCAGTACTGCGCAGCGAACTTGAAGTAAAAGTACAACAGCAGAGGCCTCGTTAGCATCTTCTAAGCTCGGAGTAGCGACTAGGGTAGTAGCGAGTTCTGGTCACACTGCAGTATGCGGCATCATTTATTTATACGCTCCCGGGAAACGCAGGCAGAAAATAATGCGCGCATAGAGCGAAAACCGCCTTATGCGAAGAGGAACGCCAGACGTCACATTCTAACTCCTTTTTTTTTTTCCCCCTACTGATGTGCTTTTTTTGTGTCTTTGCATCATGCTGCTTTTCTTAAAAAACAACAACAACAACAACAACAACAACAACATAGCTTTAGACAATTTCAAGCAATTTGATTAGCAATTTTAGAACCTTATTTTTCCTAGGTATTATCCCTATCAAAGTAGGGATACTATGTATTAATTATTCCTTTATGTTCAGTTCTTATATCAAGCTGATTGGAATCAGCTACAAACTTAATAAAACAACTTTCATAAATATTTTTTTAGCTATAGAGACATGCATGCTAAATTATTAATATAGTTATGTTCATTTTCAATGTAAGATGAGTTATAACTATTGATTGGAAAATAGCATGCTTTATCAACTGGCATAAAAAATAGCTATACACTCAGAGTCTGCACTAAATGGGAATTATGTGTCTGTTAGCCTGGATCATGTAAATTTACGTAAGGCACCAAAACAATCTAGCTAGTCTAATATAATTTCAAGCAGTTAATGAGATACACATTTCTGTCTTCCAAGATAGAAAGAATGAGTCTGACATAAGGTGGCACATTCTTGACCACTGCACCAGTATGCTCAATTACTTGCTTGCATCTTCTCCAATGAGGCATTAAATTTTGAAATACAATCATCTTCTGCATTTAATTTATATCAATTTAGCAAGTTTCCCATGCAGAGAACACTCATACTCTATGCTCATTGAGCATAGAGTATCCCAAAAATGTAATGCATAGTCAGCTATATTCAAATACCAAGTAAATATATACTCGTTTGAGAATGCAAGAAGAACACATGCTTACAAAAATCATTACAACCAATAGCTACCAATGTTTTATGATGGGAGTCATAAAAATAATGTTGCTTTCTTTAAAATTGCAGTAACAGCTACTTGCGACAGTCTAAAACTACAATTAAAACCCCAACCACCATCTGGTGACTTAACTTGACGATTTTAAGTGGTACAGATTTCCTTTTGCAGGTCAACAAATTCTACTCCTATTTTGAAAAGCAGTCTTTTCAAATGATCTGTACTGGTAACAAATTCAGTTGACAAAATATCAGTGTTACAAAGTTTAGTTCCTTCCACAGCCAATTAAGCTGTAAAGTCACCCACGGTAATCCATACTTGTATTTAGCTACCTGTAACCAAGAGCACAGAAACTGCCACACAATTAGCAGAATATAATGTAAACGTTATAGCTTATACAAAATTAAAATAAATAGTATCATATAACTGAACTTCAAAGTTGTAAATTCCCCCTTAATGGTGGTTAGATGTTCAATTAGTAAGAAGGGATAAGCTAGAGTGAGCAAATTGGATTCCAAGCGTGGCTGCACTATTATGTATGGATTCAGCAATTACATAGTAATACCAAGTGCAATTGACCATTACTTCCCTTAATTTGCAAGTTGCTTCTTCATAAAACAGGATGATAGTAATAACTACCAATCATAAACAGTAGGGGTGTAGCCATCACCAACAAAGTGGTCAGGTTATAATTTATATGGGTGGTGGTGTAAAATAATCAAGTCATTCAGCCTAGCCATAGTTTATGACTGAATTACTGAACCTTTCAATTGTGGCAGTAGTAGAGAAAGTTGTACCAGCATCAAAACTCTGGCAATAGCATGCAAACTTGATGCATTCACAGATTATCAGTTGCAGGGGGATTGAAAAAAAATATATATAGCCATATAATAATAGCTATTTCTTAATTCCAATATTGCGAACTATCGCGTCGTCTTTGCGCTTAGCCACTTAGCTACTACCTTACCAAAATCTATTACATGTACTTGAACTGTGAAGGCTGGTTTGACTTTCCCAAAAGGTCAGGATTTGTACTCTTACGTTAAGGCTAGTTTCTCGGCTATTACACTGCTAACCAACTCAACTGCTAAACCAACTCCACAGAAAAGTTAAGAACTGTTCGCAACTTAACGGTTGTCATAAAAAAAGGTAAGAATTGTTTAGTGGAAAACAAAAAGTGGTCCGTTTGTTCCCTGACCAACCAGACCAGTGACTACGCCCCAGCCTTATAGTGTCAGGGATGATACGGAAGCTGCTTCATAGTCTCGCGTGGCAGATCCCTTTCCCTTTTATTATCCGCTCGCTGGGGGAAGGTAATCGTTTCGTGCTAATGGGATGCAATTATAACGTAACTGGGCGTTGCGGTCGTCAAATATCACACTCGCACGAAAGTATTACAGGGATTCCTGGTTTCAAGATGGCTTTGAGGTACTGCTTTTGCTGTGGAAAATCTGTTACTATGCTCTTTCCACATTCTTCAACTTATCATATATGGGAGGAAGCAGTGAGTAACACAGTGACTTGCTATAGCCAGTAAAGAAATAAAGACATCCTGATTCTGTAAAAATGCAAGAATTGCTTCTTCCTGTTTGCTACTAAGTATGTATCCATGTTCCAGCGCAACCGCACGCACTAAAGCTTTATAATCCATCTCCGCCAAAAAAGAATTCGAAGTGATAAAGTTTTTATACGTGTATTTAATTCTATAACTTCATAATTATAGTATTAAGGGGGGCCTTCACTATAAAAAAAAAAAAAATTTCTATTTTTTTACTAAATGAATGAGTAAGTAAGTAGACAAATAAATAAATAATTAAATAAATAATAACATTAATAATAATAATAATAATGATAATAATAATAATAATAATAATAATAATAATAGTCAAACAAAACAAATAAATAAATAATTTGGTGGTGATTGTTCCTAGGACAGAGGCATAATTCCCTCGCTGCATAAACTCTAAACGGTGCTTAAACTCTAAATCGACATGATGTGTGCCCCCCCACTTGCATAGTAGTACTGTTTTGATTGACTAAAGTGAAATGCTATTATTTTCATTTTAGTTATTTTTGGTAGAAAACGTAACTAAAATGTACAATCCATTGTATTTATATTGAAACATATGATGGTTTACAGAATTAATATATGATAGTACACATTAAATTTAGTATTGCAGTTTTTGTATGTATCCACCAGTGGAAGTCAAGATATTGTCTGAGTAATATCATTGTGATAGCTGATGAGAGTACATATTAAATTAGTTGGGCAATATTTTGTAAGTATCCGCTTGTGGAAGTCAAGACATCATCTGAACAATCAAAGTTAACAGAAAATATGTCCTCTTCTTCCAACTGCACTTTACAATTTTTGTCAAGAGCTCTCTCATCAGATACGTAATCTGCATCCATTTTGTTTTCTTTATCAAAATCAAAATTATGGACTTCATAAGTCGGTATCAACTCAGTGTTATGTGGGTTATTCTCAGTGAGTTGGTCCAAAGTGAAATCTGATATATCCGTTTGATTTACGTCATACTTTATAGGGTTTGATGTTGAGAACAATGATAGTGATCCTTCTACGTACCTGTCTGAGTAACAAACTTCAGTTAGTGTTTTGGTGATGAGATTTACTACTTCTTTCTCCTTATCCATTTTTGAATTAGAAAACTGACTTGCTCCTTCTTCTGAAGCCTTGCAGGATACATTGTGAGCAGAGGTTGCACAGCCCTCCATTGTCCCAGGTATATTGCATAGAGTGCTGATTGCATCTTCTTCAATAATATGTATTTGGTACGGTTCCAATATTATCTTTTCATTTGATGATTTCTAAATTTTAACATTTATAAATTTAAAATAGCCCAGACTTCTTTAACCACATACAAATAAATTACCTGATCGATAGATAGCAACTCCCCATGATGAATGAGATCCCAACTACAAAGAATTGAGAATTAACCATAAAGTGTATAAGAGAATACATTTTATATTTTCTTACCTTCGCTTTTCGTAATTTTTAGTGTAACCAAACAAAATGGTCACGACAAAAGTTATCAAGCAGCATAATGATATGACTATTCCTCCAATTATGACGAATACCATTGTATATGTTTGCAGCCTGGAAACTTCTAAATACATAATGAATACATTAATAAAATTGGTTGTCTTGTTTTACTTGTTGTTTTTAGAACAAATCAAAAGTACCATTCCACCAAATGTATTTTTGTCATCAGAAAACTGTTTGGTATGTTCCTAGTAATCAAGCATGTGTGGTAGTTTGGGGTTCTAATTATAAGAAAGTAATTTTTCAAATTTTTTTTGTGTCATTTATTATATTATTTGCAGGACCCACAAACACTCTTGTACACTTGAGACATGACATACAATTTATAGGCAACAGCTTAATGTAATAAACACGGAGGTGTGCATAAATTTGAGAAACTTGGCATACAGAAGATTCTTAACAATGTAGTATCTAGTAGCAGTAGCTTTTGACTCATTCAACTTCTACGAGTACTTTCCTATCTTTTGGTTGACTGTGACTGCTGTACCATTAGTGCTAAGGTTTCATGAAATCCTTTTTTATCTTCTTTTTTTTTTAACAGTGCATCCTCCCCACAATGGAAAAATACTAACCATGATGGTGGTATGAATATTCAGGGTGTGGTCTTTAGCAACTGAGTGGCTTTGATTAAATAAATATTGACATCGTCGTTCAATACATTGAACAACTCAAAATAGAATAGCTAGTTGATTTTTATGCCACTATAGCAGGCATTTAATAGAGCTGGGACCAAAAATTAATCACATGTAATAATCTATTAATAACAAATCTCAGTCTGAGTCCACATCTACTAATCCAACTTCACTCAATGAAGTCACATATTGTACAACTTAACTTACGACAGAGTAAACTAGCTACTGCTAGTGGTTTAAAGTTGAAATGAAAACCAACAATAAATAAAATTAATATCTGGCCAACAACTTTTAAGTAAATCCCTTGACCTTATCAATTCCTTAAAAAAAAAAGAACCTTGCCAAAATTAGAAGCAATCTGATGCCACTATACTTTTGTGGCAGTGATGTACGATAACGCCAGCAAGTTTAAGTGGGTGGGAAACCAGGTGCTCATTACTAGACATTTCTTTCTGTATTGCAGGTAGTTTGTGTGAAGAATAGTTGCCAACCGTTCCCAGTTTTGCCAAGACAACCTGTATTGTCTGTGTCTTGCCCAAATGGCAACAAGTATTAGGCCCTGTTCAGTACATAATAAATACAGAAAGACCATAACTCAGCCTATGCTACACAGAGATGATACAACACTGGCATGGCAGAATATGGTAATGTCACTGTACGTTGTAGAGCAGGTATCATGCTCAATGGTCTAATGACAATGAGTGTAATAACATACCTAGCAAAAAGTACAGAATTGAAATGAAATTGTAAGAGGTGTTGGTCATAGATTGCTGTTTCATGAAACTTTCCACTGAGCATATTCAGTGACTCACTTTTTTCTTACACTTCATTTTTATGTCACATTCTTAGCCTGCAAGTGCTTGTTGACAGATAATATTTGGCAATGTTTAACTGATAAAATAAATGCCAGATACAAAGTTAAAATTTTGAATCAGAACTAGTCTTGCTAAATTCCTTTCTTGTGTCTTGATCTAACAAGCCACTAGAAATATTCAAAAACACCAATATTGGAATGAGCTGTATAATAGCCTCACCTAATTTAAGCATAGGGAAATGATCAAAGTATCTCCCTCATTTAACTCAACTCATACATTTAATCTCTACTTATAGTTGTAATTTGGTATTCAGTTTTTGAACTTTAGTGAATACTTACCCTCACATGTGGTGCCATTCCCAGGGTATCCAGTTTTACATGTACAGTTATAGCCACCAGGAATATTAGCACAATCAGCATTCTCATCGATATCTGCAAACATAACGATATCTCCAGTTAATAACATCATTTTAAACCAAGATTCAATGTGAAACTCCATTTCCAGCTACCTATGAACTACTTACTTAGCATAAAGCAAAACTAACCTAGAGAAGCAAGATATTATTTACTGACTTGATTACCAAATACCGATGGAGGGTGCTACCCACAAAAAGCTGGTACCAAGGCGGAGCTGACTGCTTTGCATTTTCTTATCAATTGGCCCACATAAAAAAAAGTAAGACCACAAAGAATTACTAGTTCATACTAAACTCAACACCATTAGTCAGTAGTCTGTGACAGACAAACAGACATTTTGACTACTAACCCTCTCATGCATGCATGCTGAGTTTAATAAATGATAGAAATAAACTCTCCAGATTTATGAAATACTGTCTTGCTTAATTAATACCTCTTTAAGCAAACATAGTGGACATTGCTAAGAAATTCATAGAAAGAAATGAAAGAAGGAAAAAATTGATTAAACAATTTAATTTAATTAAAAATCAATTTTAAACTTTTACATCATCTTTTCCATCCAATGTTCTCTATGACTTAAAAATTTTAAGTTAGCTGCAATATACGTGACCGTCTACAGGAAAACCGGGCACACGGCGTGCGTAATCGAGAAAAGACCGATCGATTTCTTAAAAATGTATTGTTTCAAGCCGACGGAAGGGAATGGTGTGTGGTACATGGTGTTCCTCCCCTCCCCACTTTGAAGAAACTTCCATCATCTTTGTATTACAAAGGCAAAATTTAATAAAGTAAGGTAGAATTTAGATGGTCAATTGTTGACAACGGTCGATTATTGCTGCGCTCTGCATGCTAGCAGATGTTAGATGAAAGCTGGCACAAAAGAGATTATAGAGAATGAGGTGAACCAAGAACTATGGCATAACAGACCATAACTCAGCCTGTGCTATACAGAGATATAAAACTGGCACTGCGGAATATTTTAGAGTCACTGTAATTGTAGACCAGAGCAGCTGTTAGACTGGACAGTTAGTATCATGCTCAATGGTCCAATGATGATGACCAAAATAACCTAGCAAATAGTTCAGAATTTAAATGCGTGGTCTTGGTCATAGATTGCTCTTTTTTGAAATTTTGAAATATCAAGCATATCCAGTGACTCACTTGTTTTCCTAAACTTCATTTTAAGTCACATAGCCTGCAAGTGCTTGTTGTCAGGTAATTATAGGCAATGTTTAACTGATTAAAAAAAAGAATGCCAGATATAAGTTAAATTTTTTAATCAGAACTAGTCTTGTTAAAATCCATTTTTTGTGTCTTGATCTAGCAAAACCACTAGAAATATTTAAAGACATCAATATTGGAATGGGCTCTATTGTAACTTCACCTAACTTTTAAGCGATGTACGCGAAAACATACAAAGAAAAGTCTCTTCCTCATTTAAATCACTCACTCACTTTATCACTGCTTACTTGTAATTTAGTAGTCAGATTTTGAACCTTAGTGAATACTTCTTACCTTCACATGTGGTGTCCATTCCCAGTGTATCCAGTTCTACATGTGCAGTTGTAGCCACCAGGAATATTAGCACAGTCAGCATTTTCATTACAGGTATGATTGCCAATAAAGCATTCATTGATATCTGTAACAAAACATTAATCAAGTACGCAAAATATTCTTGAGAAAAAGGTGAGAGATTTTGTACATCTTCAGCCACTAGGCAAATAATGACATGATTTACTGGAAAGACATACTTAGAAGACACATCACTGAAGATGCAACCATACATGAATGTATATGTACTATGCTTCTACTTTTACATATGAAGTACTAAAAGTGCAAACCCATCAGTGCTACTATACACTAACTATCTTTATACCAAAAGAAAATTAAATTGGTGTATACCTAATTGGTGTTTATATATATAATTAAATATCTATATAACATTAACTATGAAAAACAGTAAATGTAAATGCTGTCTTCTTAGGAGAAGCTAAACGTGTAAGGGACACTCACAGGTAGTTTCAATGCAAAACTCCATTTCCAGCAACCTGTGAACTACTTAGCATAAACCAAAACTAACCTAGAGCAGCAAGATATTTTTTGTTCACTTGATTACAACATGCCAATAGGGGCATTACCCACAAAAGGCTAGTACCAAGGCGGAGCTGACTGCTTTGCATTTTCTCAACAATTGGCCACAAGCACATCTCCAAAAATAGACTGTAGCAGACAAACAGACAAAATGACTACTTTCACCCTCTCATACATGCATGCTGAGGGTTAATAAGTGATATAATAAACTATCCAGATCTGTTATGTCCTGTCTATGTATAACTGTAAAAAGATATACATGTAGCTATTTGTTTCTCAAATGATCTATAAACTTAGTATTCAGCTATAGCTATGCAAGTTGCTGTAATTTCTCCTGAAGATGTTTGAGAAGCCTCATAATAATCAAAATCTTTTAAAAGCTAAGATTGAAAAAAATGCATTTTTTATATTTTCTGCTACAGATATTATTTTTTTGAGTTCAAATTATGATTTTACAAAATTTATGGTCAAGAAGTCGTATGAAACATTTATCTATTGAAAAAAAATTGGTATTCTGCTGTAGTTGTGTAATATCTTGGTTCTTCTATTATGTTTTAAGCCATCCTAAGTTGCATCACCAATACTAGCTACTTTTCACTATTCTTTATGAATAAATAACTGACATAGTTCAATCTGATCGACAGCAACAACTCTGGCATGTACATTGGACAACAATAAAATTGGCAGGGAATACCTCACAACTGAAGAAGGCTTACGAGCTGAAACGCACTGTGAATTTATACATCTAATTTTAATGCTGCTAAGCTAAAAAATATTAAATTACCAGAAGTGATGACCATTTCCTATATCTGCTTTAGAGAGGTACTGTAGTTGGGCTTGTTACCCCATTTCATCAAGGATTGTTGGGGAATTATGTCAAAGCTATTCTGCTCTGCTAACTGCCATTTTTATGGTCCCTCAGACCTAAAGTAGCGCCCTCGCTGCACTCAGGACACCATAGCCTAGGGCTTTCGGGAGCCTAGGGCTTTCAGGACCCTAAAAACAATAGTTCCCTCTGAGACAGTGCCTAACTTTTATTTATAACTAGCACAAATATCTTTGCATGAGGGTACACTTGTGGGTGTGGCCACAAGAGAGAAGAAGAAGAAGAGAGAAGAATAAAGAGAAAGAGAAGATCAAGGAGAACATTGTCATTGTGTATTGTGTGTGTATATCTTATGAGCAGCGTGTGCATAGTTGAGTGTGTGTAATTTCGTGTGCTAGTTTGTGCCCCGGACTTCCGGTGGATCGTCTTTCATTTCATATGTGCGCATGAGTGACAAAGGACTCAAATAGCCGGTCACGCATGCGTCTCATCAGTTCACTAATATCAAGATAGATTTAAAACTCTACTTGAACTCTGTGGATTCTGGTGGCAGCGTCGTCGGGAGCGGCTGGCTAGTCCATGAATAAGTTAAGTCAGGGCTTCCGACAACTACTTTACCTACAACACTCCTTCAAGTGTATTTTTGTCCTTATCATTTGTGCCCCCCACTCCCTGTACTTATGATCTGAAGTATTATCAGACAATATTGCTTGGTTCATAGCTGTAAGGAATCTGGCACTGTTGTTATACCACCATTACTGTCTCTCATGAGCTGTAATCTGATCTATACTGGCTGCTTTCTTCTGTCTCAGACTCATCAGACATTGCAAGCTAACTAAAACAAGCCCACAACCATAGACTTACTAAACCAACCAAACACAGCTGTTTCCCTATCTACATCATCACTAAGCCCCGCCCACAACAGGAAGTAATTCTGATTTGGGTTATATCTCCAAGGTGAAGGGTTCATAGATAGTAATTTTTTCTGGGTCATATTTGCACATAAAATGACCAGAAAATAACAAAAAAGTAGATTTAAAAAAATTGTTTATCGTGCTCGCCCTTTAAATCAGAATGTCTTAGGAAATTCCTATAATATTGTTCAGACTTTTTACAGCTACGTATATAGCCATAGTACTATGTATTGTGTATTAATGATAGCTACTTTAATACTTTACTAACTAAGCCAGTCATGTTTACCTTCACAATTGGTTCCATCGCCAACGTAGTATGGATTGCAAGTACAAGTGTAACTTCCATTTTCAATATTTTGACAAGTTGCATTTAAATGACAAGGTGAAGACAGACACTCATTCCTTCCTACACACATTAAGTGATTAATTGTATATTGGAGCAATGAAAACATTGTGCAATAGTCAATGTTCTAGCTAAAGTAACTGCAGTGGCGTAGGAAGGGGGGGCTCTGGGGGCTGGAGCCCCCCATCCCCCCTCCCCCCATAATTTTGGGGCATAATCTACCAAGGTAATTCTCACATGAACTCTTTTAAACCACAAAACACGTGACCTTGGAGCCCCCCTATACTGAAACATCTTTCTACACCATTATATAGCTACCAAGTCGATGTATAAGCAATAGCTATGTCACTTACTATGATATCTATAGCAACTTGCATCTGGAAAACGATAAGTTGTGTCTTCTCTCAATACATTATAACAGCCATAAAGATGACAGGTCACACCATAGTAGAAATCATCAGGATCAATAGACAACAGTTTCATTTCTGGTGTTTCACCCCAGTTTAATTCATTCTCAAGAGTAGCAGAGTTTATCTATGTATTAGACAAATGCATATATAATATTTCACTCTAGATATCTTCACAATTTTATCTTTAGGTACAATGACCTGTGAGATAACTCATGTTATCACATAGTGTTATCCCATGGCTGTATTACAGCAAGCTCATTACCCTAGTAGTTATAGCAACCAGCCTGGCTTACCAGTTTTCAGGGTTTTTACAGCTACCCTACCCAACCAGGTTAGAGCAGCTGCTAAAATATCTGTAGGGAGGGGGGGGGGAGCCCCTAGAGAGTTTTACTGCCAACCTTTACACCTAGAGTTATCAACAAACTACAACAGTGAAGGTATCTAGCATGGAATAAACTACTTATTACACTTGTCAGAGTGATATGGCTAGATATTTAGCTCACAGACTTTATTTTCACTCAATTAGCCTGCTTGTGAAATATTTCGCCATATCACACTCTGACTCATGTAACAAGTACTATATATATAATTATTTTATGTATATACATATATATATATCAGTACATGTGTGTAAATGGATTTTGAATGAAAATAATTTGCATAGCTATTTATGTCAAAACAGAGAATTTGTATATTCACATCTGGTGAATGAACAACATAAAACTAAGAAATTGTCATATATAAATCATCAATCAAACAATTTTAGAGGGGTGTCAGAATGGGTGCGGCGGGAGGCCATGGCTGCACCAATATTTTAACAAAAAAATAGTGTGTCTGTTATTTGTCTACTCTTTACCTGATCTCGTGGTCATTGTCGAACTTGAGCGTTCAAAATAGAGTGGTCTAAATGATTTCTGCTGAAATTAAATAGCTAATATTGAGCCTTTTGGAAGATTTTTTTAGGAACTCCACACCAGCGTGGTCCTTTGTTTACTATTCTAATGCAATATTTTGGAAAAACAAACGTAGTTCAGAGTTCTATCCAGCATTGTTGGTCTGCAAAATGGCCATTTTTTAGTTATTCGCCACACATACTTTAAAATGTTTGAAGGAAAAAAGAAGCTATGACTGCCACAAAAGGCAGGTATCTGTACATTCTAATTATTGTGGATTCAGTTGTTGTTGTTTTTAGTTTTTTTGTCATTGTGTTGTTTACTTTATATGCCTAAGTAGCTATATTACCTCTACAATATATACACTCTACATAATAGCTATAAGTTATAGCTATTATGTAGAGTGTATATAATGTATAGCTAATAATTTAACATCATTTATTTGATATGAACCTACTGATTGTTATAAAAATTGTTTGCTTTGTAAATAATAATAATATATGGCTTGTACTGAATTATTTGGTGTGATTACTGTACAGTGGCATTTGAATTAATTAAATACATAGATACGTTCCAGTTCTATTAAATAGTCTAGCTGCCTGTAATATCGCCGTTTTTTTTATTTTCGCTATAATAATTGTATTGGGCACCCAAATAAAAAAATTCGCGGTGACCAAAGTTTCTTGTAAGACATATTTTTGTAAAGGAATGTATATCTGGATGGCACCCCTTCTAATATTGCTGTACATACCTTCAACAAGCACTGTGCTAAGTTTCATGCTTTGGTCCACTCTGTCACAATATTGCGTCAAAAGTACAATTTCCCACTGGACTACTGGGAGAGAGTGAACTCTGGTGGCAGTGAACCTTAGTCTCTGATTCCAGTCTCACCACACAGGGGTTGGTAACTCTTGGTGTAAAGTTAACTCTCTAGGGGCTCTCCACATCCCTAGCAGATATTTTAGCAGCTGCTCTAACTGTTGGGTAGGCTAAAGAGAGTTAGCTGTAAAAACCTGGTAAGCCAGCTGAGAACTGCTGTGAACTAGATAGAGTGGGGGCCACTTAGGATGTAAGTCCCAAGATTAGCAGCTATTATGAAAAGCTAACACCTAACCTAACAGCTAGCTAAAGCCACTCTAGATTATAGTAGAGAATAGCTACACTGTCTAACTATATGTTGCCCCAAGTTAAGACAATCAGTACAATCAGACTAACTAATAATCAAAGCGATGAGTATAACAGTAAAGAAAGTCAGAGTTGCAAGTTGCAAAAACTGAGAAAGTGAGACTGAGAGTGTGAGAGAGAGTCCAGACTATATTCCAGAGCAGAGCAGACAGAGTGAATAGAGTGATAATTGTTGTGAAAGGGGGAGTTAATTGTAGTGTACACAGAGTTCATGGAATCGAAGTGCAAATAGGGTTCAAGCCTAATTAGGTTAGTGGCCGGCTGTGGCTCCAACAAAGCGGTATTATTCTCGACTTCTAACCACTATGGTGAGCTATATATAAACAGTGCAACATTCGTACTACAAGTTATTTAATAGTACGGCGTGTAAACTGTCTTTGGAAAAATCGCGATAACTAAGTGAAATAGCATGGGACAAATTGAGATGTCACGGTAGCTTTAGTAAGAGTAAGTACGCAAACATGCAGCTCTAGCCTTAGAAATGTACAGTTGTGGTTTCTGGTTGGAGACAACGTCATTCTTTAGCGCAGAAGCTATACCCCTATTAGACAGAGGTTTTTTTTCAACAGATTAGAAGGAGCCATCGATTAAAGCAAAGTTCAAGAGAAAGTTTATCCTGAAGTACAAAGATAGTGACTGCACTATACATAGTAGCCACACTGTAAATGGTCTTTAGCTTACTGTAGTCTTGTGCAGCTTTTATAAAGCTGGCCTACTATTAGTGTGTGAACTGCTATTCGTGATTAATAGCACAAACAACGCGATTAAAATAACACGAGGCAAATCGGAGTCCTATTTCAATAGCTTTGCGAGCGCTACTTGATCCTTAATAGAACAGGTTACCCATGCTATCACTCGCTAATAGTAGAAGTGTAGCTACACTAGATAGTTAACTTTCTCAGACACTTCCGAAGGCTCCCGTTCTAATCTGTTGAAAAATATTTGTCGCTTGTGCTATTAATATCGAATCGCTCACTTACAGGTGCTATTACTCTTACTAAAGTGCATTACGTTTCACTTTATAAAGAATAGATGTAACGTAGCAAGCTTTACTCATGCCGATATGAGAGCGAAATTCTGTATCCAAGGAGCTAAATGTTTATTAGGTCACTTGGACTCAGATTAGGTCAAAAACAGCAGAGAATTCAAGTGCAGGTTCAGCACGATTGAACAGATGATGATATTCCAGAAGTTATATGTGGGGTGTGGCTAAAATATTTACTTCTGGTCACTCTAAAGGGGGTTCGACTGAACCCCTCGAACCCCCCCCCCCCCCCTGGCTACGGGTATGCCATCTATAGAAATAATGATTCACATTTCCTTGCTGATATGTATATGAACTTGTGAGTTTAGCTACCATTGAGTATGAATATTTATTCAAGGTAACTAGCTACCCAGGAAGCAAAATTGTATGGCATTCTCATTGAAAGATTTCAATTCATCTGCAACAAATCCCCTTTGCAGAGTTCCACATACTATTATGGCTGGTAATATTCCAGGAGAATGGGAGACACTGTTACATGAATTGTGACTGCAGTTATATATGCACCTACAAATCATCCTCTTGGCTTATCAGACAAGCAGTCATTATTAATGTATTTAGTGCACTGGGTACACTGAATATTGAACAGTTTGATCAACACCTCCCACAGTATAAAAACAACAACCTAAATGAGTGTAATATTTGTCTGTTCTAACATAGCATAACACATGGACATCTACCTATAAAAAAAACCTTGTATAACTTATTTATATTAATTCAAAGTTAGCTGTATTATATTAAACAATATCAGAAAGGTTATTAATTCATGAGATGAATACAGAGTCAACTTACATATTTATCAGAGGAGTCATAACAAGTACCATTTACATGGACATCCAATGTTTGGAATGGTAGTTGATGAAATACTGTTCCAATCTTAAGACGATATTTTTCGTGATTGTCGTCAAATGTTACTTCACAGCTTGCATTAAGAAACGCGTAGTCGGTGACACTTAGATCGTCTATATCTATATGCAGTATCGTAACTATTTTAACTCATACTTCTTTTAGCTTAGTTAGCCAGATACTCAAGTTATATAGCTACATGCTAAAGTAGTGCTTCGAAAAAGCACTGGCTAGGTCAGAATTTATTAGAACTTACTGTGGGTTGTGCCGCTGTTTATGCAGGTCCTGCTGCATTCGGAATTTAGTAGTAAGTTGGTTAGAGAATATAAAATAAGGAATAGAACACTCCTGATAGTAACCATGGCTTGAAAAAACAAACAAACTACAACAACAACAAAATCATAAACAGTAGGTCAAAGGAATGCAGCCCATAAGCTAGCTACAGAGGCCGAAACAAAAATGCATGCGGAAGTCTAAGCGCGAGGGCTCTGCTGAATTGAATTAGTTAGCTAACTCCACCTACCTGAAACGGTAGTGCGAGGTTTCTTGACTTAGTTTATAAGTGCTGTCTGTTGGTGTCTGTTTCAACTGCGACAACAAAGTAAGCGTACATTGAATAGAAGCCCTTCACTTCTAATTAGCACATACCACACAGCATGCCTATACTCGGTAGAAATAAATACAGATTCTACAAGAAAGGAGAAGGATTAGAAACAAATATGGCAAAGTAGAAAGGCTAATTTACACTAAGGTGACCTAGTACTACTAAAAAAGAAGAGAACTGTGGTCGTTGAGTCTGGC
>WLWD01000709.1_pt1:0-75000 | contig 211059 bp, 150 predicted proteins | sample 6712731 | NCBI WGS metagenome assembly WLWD01 (sample SAMN12718690, study PRJNA576275) | sponge metagenome | isolation source: marine sponge | host: Mycale hentscheli | place: New Zealand: South Island, Marlborough, Capsize Point | collected 2014-11-01 | reverse complement strand
CCACAATCTACCTATTGATCTTCACAGGTAATATATAGTTGTATCAAAATGTAAGGTGCAGTTTGCTTAGCTAGCTAGTAGGTTTTTTAGCTGCATTTAGCAATATGACTATGCCACTAAAAATGTGATGACTACTGGGTGTTTACAACAAGTCAAATGTACGAAGTCAAACACATTTGTGTTTCAACTTTTGTTCTGAATGTAGAAGCACGCCAATAGAAACCTTAAACACTGTGTTGTTGGATCCTTACCAGTACCTTCTGAGGAGTTCAATTCCACGACTTCCCATGAAAAACAAAGAAGAAATCAAAGCCATTTTATCTACTTTTAACTTCTCTGGCATTACACAGAAGCTAGCTTAATGTGTAATATTGTTAAAGCATTACATATCATTCGTGGGTAGAAATTTCAAGTCTCTTGCACAGTGTGCTTTGTTTATATTTAGAAACTACTTTTCTGCTGAGGAAAAAGAAGTGTAGACTGCATTGTCTAAAGTAAGAAATATGCTGTGTACAATAAAAAATTTTCAAGTGTATGAATGCAGGTGTTCAAAATTACGTATTGTGATCAGTGTGTTGAGTCACGGGAGAAAGACTACCAGAGAGTGTGTAAAGAACTTGTTGACACTGTGAGACGAAATTTTCCTGATCTAAGCAAGAAATTAAAAATACGTCTTTTTCTGCATCTCACTGATAGTATGATGGACTTTGGTCCCACTTCATCTTTTATAACACAGAAAGGTTAGTTCACACATCAACAACGCTAGTGACTTTGATTTTAGTAGCTAGAAGTTTTACTTTTCCAGATTCGAGTCTTTTAAATCTTTAATGCGGACCAGAAATACCTTTGCTAACAGACTAGCACCAAGCAGGGATATTGCAAAGGGTTTTGAGGTATTGGAAAGTATTCGTGCTTTGTGTGCTGGAAATGATTCAATTCTGCTCCTGTTACTTGTCAGACTGTTTGTCCTATCATTCTGCTCCTGTCACTTGTCCGACTGATCATCCTGTCACTTGTCAGACTGTTTGCCCTATGAATTCTGCTCCTGTTATACTTGTCAGACTGTTTGTCCTATCATTCTGCTCCTGTTGCTTGTCCGACTGATCGTCCTATCAATTCTACTCCCACCAGTACTAATTGTAAGTCAGGTGCTTCACCTATTTCCGATTTGTATCTTTTATCATAATCTTTAGCTATCCTGAAACATATGGGTACCAACTGTACATGTGGTACATTGCCTAGACTGCAGTAACCACTATCAGTGGCTTCAAGATGTGTTTGGTAACTTATGGTCACACTGGTTTAATACTTTTAGTTATTGCCAAAATGACAGATTTCAGTATTGATCAGTATGATGAGTTTGTTTGGCATATGTGTTATGGTATATGAGCACAGCTGGATTTGGATTGCTTTAGCTAGCATTCCATTTTGAAAAATTGAAGCATATTATTGGATAGAATGATATTGGGCAGGCCCAGCTATGATTACAAGTGGGATTTTTGGAGTAGCTAGCTAATTCACTAGAATAATAATATTAGCAGCTATGAAGATAATAAAAAACTTCAGCACAATCTGGCAGGCCATATTACTAGATGGCTACTTAGCTAAATTGGATGTTTTGGTTGTGGAATTTATAATTGATTGCGAATGTGTTAAAGAACAGAACACCAACTAATTCCCTCAGTGATTTACTTTCTGGAATAATAGACATGCATTAGCATAGTGGAATAATTGTCATCTAAATCAAATTAACCATGACATCACATAATTTGCTATGATGTCGTTCAAAAATTTTATATAGCTGCCTATTATTCTTCTTCTTCTTTTCAATTCTTTTTGGTATCCATTATACTCAAGATTATTAAAATATCCAAAACAAAAACTATAATTGTCATCATCAAATTAAAATAACTAAAACTAAAACTGTGTCATTTAAACATCCAAAACTAAAACCAAAAATGAAACAAGCGCTGTTGAAAAACTAAAACTAAAACTAAAATTAAAGTCATGTCAGTAGAAAAACTTAAACCAAAACAACAACACCCTTTAGTAGCTGCTTCATTCTAGCTATTCAGATCTAGAAGAAAAAATTTTTTAATAAATATTTGTTATTTTTCTGGCTGGGTAGTACACACACACACACATGTGAAGGTAACCTTTTACCAACTGACTGTGACGGTCTGGCGTTAGGTAAGAGGTCTGGCTTGTGAGACTAGTCTGGCATAATGAGCTGGTAAACTATGTCGCTTCCAGAGCTATATGTCACTTCCCCAAAGCTATACGTACCTCGGGAGATATGTCGCTTCCTCGGCTATTTCCAAAGGCTATATATCGCTAATAGAGCTATACGTCACCTCCTGAGCTATATGTCGCCTCTGAAGCTCGAGGACTATATGTCCTTTCCAAAGGCTATATGTCACCTACAGAGCTATATGTCCCCTGCGGCGCTATATGCCACCGCCTCCGGAGCTATTGTCGCCTCCGGAGCTATATGTCGCCCCCTAAGCTATGTGTCGCCTCCAGAATTACTATATGTCTCCCCCTAAGCTAAATTTACCCCAGTAAACTAAAAGTCGTAAAATTTGGGTTTTGGCACAAACGGCACCCCATGGATGCCTGGCTGCATGCCACCTTTGTTTCATCAGTGGAGTTAAGATTATGATAGCATCTTGCAAATTACTGTTGATCTACCTCTAGGCAACTCTATAAATATGTTCACCACACACCCCTGTCAACACTGAGGTATCCTAGCCTGGTTTACATGACCTCAAGCCATAGGTCCAATGAAGGTATGCACATGAGTCTCTCCTCCCTCAATGAAATCATCCACCACTCCCTATCCCTAGGGTCCCTTCACAGGTTGGAAGCAGCCTGGTTTTCTAATAATCTGGCAGGAGACAGGATGGGATGACTTGGGTGCCTTAGCAGTCAGGCTGCCCCTAAATTTGTGATATCACTTGCCCAGATGCCTATGCTGTGTCCTACAGACACTGAGCAACCCTTTCAGCTGGCTATACATGTGCCCAAGAGGATGGTTAAGAAATGTGCGAAGTACTTCCACTTGGCAAATTAGCATCATTCTCAGCTGTAGCCATAGAAACCTCTGGTGTGGCTGCCTCCCCCTACCCTTCCCATTGTCTTTCTGAGATGATATCTGGAGTATCACATTGCCCAAGAATCTCTCCAGACGATCTCAATAGCTGTGCAACAAGGGAAAGTCACAACAATTGTAGTTCTGAAGTGGTTAGCAAAGAACATTCTTGGCTGGCATGTAGTCCAGATGGCAGGATGCCTGACTCCATAGCTTTGTGTCCTGAAGGATTTCTTGAAACTGTAGACAATCCACCTAAAAATCACAATTATCACTACCAAATTCAGTGCCAAATGTATAACACTGGTGTAACTTTGATGTGACATGTGCTCTTGTGTAATAATTTCATTATTTGTTTTCAGGGTATGACCATATCAAGCTAGCAGCTTGGCTTCCTCTAAACAAGTTCTATACAATTCTTCACCTTGCCGCTCTTAATTGTTTTCATCTTCTCTATACAGTACCAATATACATGTCATAATATTTTTTATGTGCTCAACCTTCCATGAGTCCCATGCTGCTGAATCAATTTTGTGCATTGCACAATACTACGGATCACTTCTTTGGTAAGACTCACTTACTTTGTCCTAGTCTTTAAACCAAGGAAAATTTTCTGATACACATCATCTCCAACATCATCTAGCTGAACTTCTGCATTGGATCATGAGTATGTAAAGTCATTTTTGTGCTTTCCGTTGATTTATGACTAGCTTGTTTTTCTTGTAATATTTTCCTTCTTAGATAAAGCCTCAACAGCATGAAAACCATCATTTGATCAGTTGTGCACTCAAATATGGCACTTTGAGAGTGTTTGACATAATATAGTACTTTCCTTTGAATTGGCATCCAGAATTCTGCAGTTTTGTGGATTTCTTACTAGCTAACTGACTGGCTTTGGAAGCTATAATTGATCTATGAAGAAGCTTATTTTATCCAGTCTGATCAGCATTATTGACACATCCATTTGTAACTATTTTACATACAGTACTAATATCGCTATACAGAAGTAGATGACAACCGCAATTTTGTTATCCCTTCTCTGGGATTAAGCAACCTGTAAACTGGTAATGTCCTGGAGTAACAAAGAAAGGAAAATATGACTCAAAACATCTGCTTCCTATGGGACAAAATATGTGCATAATTAGTTATTTTTATATCTGGTATTGCAGCAACTGAGCATGTCGATCAGAACCTGGGGCACTCATGTAAATGCTGAGCCAAAAAATCGTAACATTCTCCAGTAACAAATGAAAATATATGTGTAGTAACTTTGTGCTTGCTTGCTACAGTATATTTTAGCAATTTAACTTAAAATGAATTTGAGACAGCACAAATCTGCTCAAAATTAATGATAAGAAAATTGCTGGGTAGGTAAATCAATAGAGGACCCAAAAATTAATATTTTGTATTTGTCATCTCATCTTGCAGAAAATGTTGCCCTATCTTCTACAGGAATACCATGAAAAGGTTGAGATTTTCTTCAGCGGTTGAAATACAAAATATCTTATTTGGCATTGATCGTGTTGTTAGGAATGATCAATATGATCAAATTTTAGTTCCATTATACTGCACTGTACTATTTATTGTCTTGTTCAAACAGTTTCTATGCTTTAAATAGGTACTATGTGGTTCACTGCCAATTGCACTGTTAATGTCCTAAATTAGTTAACCACCATCCGGAAAGAAGTTATTTTAGTTTTGCTTTTTGAATTTTATGGGCCATTACTATTTTATCTTTCACTTTCTTCCGCAACCTCACAGTCAATTTCTATGAGTTTTGAAAGCATCTTCCGGTTTCAATCATAAACCATGTTATTATTGGCAAACTTGCAGCCTCTTGTTTTGTCTGGTCAGTTTTAATTTGTAGTTACATTCCACCATTTTTCATGGAAATCATATTATATTAACTATGCATGCGGTCTTGATTAATCATTCATTTGAATTGTTACAACAACCAAATCTAAAGCTACAATTATCATCTTTATATTCAACTAACCAAAATTAAACTAAAATTGAGATGCACAATTTTGAATAACCACTAAAATTCAAATTTGTTGTTTCAAAAATAAAATAAAAATATTTTGGTAGAAAAAAACCATAACTATGACTAAAACATATAAGTTAAACCAAAACAACACTACTCTCAGTATGCCTTGCAAAAATTATACAAGTTCTAATATAACTAACTGTATGGTCTACTTCAGTCTATTAAAGTTTGTACAGTGTTATACATTTTGCATTTAGTATCACGTGTTCTCATATGCAGCATCTTTTCTATAATGGTCTCTTGCAGGCAGTCTCAATCTCTAACAACCTCTTATAGTTTCATACTAACTCTTACTAGTCTCATGAATAATTAATGAGCATGTGATACCTTAACTGAAGGGCAAACTTAATTTTACAGTCTGCAATTTTTATTGTGCTCGGATTAATTCATCTGTTTAAACAGATCCATTAGTTATATATCTTTGTTGTTGTTTTTAGCAATTGTTATATTGAAAACAGACATTTTGAAGTACTATACATATAGTAATGCATGCATTATTATAATAGCAAATTTTAGAATAATAGAATGACAGAATCGTTAAAAGTGTACATTATTGATGTGCATTTTAGGTGTTCAAGTGACGAATATAAAGAATAGGAAGCATCAGAAATTTTCTTTTCTGAATTCAAATCCGTATTGTGTACACTTTTTCTTCAAGATATTACTGATTGCAGGTGGCCCACAGAAAAATACTGTCACCTTTCCCTGATGGTTTTCTTCTAGGTTTTGAAAAACCTAATAAAGACAATTCTGGTCAATTGTTTTAATTGTTTCAAAGGAATATATTTGAAAGGTGAAAAGGTTGAATCTATGAACACTCACTGTACTCTCTGGTTAAAATGAATTACACTGAAAAACGTATTTTGTAATTTTTTTTAAATATTACATACCATATATGAACTCAAGTATTAAAGTTTACTATGCTATAATTTACCCCAGTACACTTTTGACTAGAGTTAGCAGCTCAATTACTATACTAGAGTCTCCAGTTTAAGTGTTTGCTGACATTAATAGTAGAAATTGTACTGTATTTTCCAGCTATTCCAAGTTGTTTGTTATTGTATCGATATGGTTTAGGATGAGTAAGTGAGGTTATGAATAGCAGGTAAGTTACCTTGTCCCAGTCTGGTCTTCCAGCCTGAGTTCTCGTCTTTAGCCCAGTAATGAGATCTCTCTTGTCTTTTTTGTGCAAGAGATCCAGAGCCATTTGCAGGCCAATAGCCTTAACATCTGTCTTCTTAAGTGCAGAGGTCATATACATGTGCATCTCCAAGAAATGCTCAAAGCCACATTGATCACTCTGCTCAATTTCTAGCTGACTCAGCAAACTAACAAACCACTCAAATGACTTTTGGTCTCTGTTGATCCAAAAGAAATCAACCTAATGAAATGGAAGAATTAATAAAAACTGCTACACTATTGAGTACTGTTTGTATTTTTAAAAAATTTGCAATTAGTTACCTACTTTTTTTAAATTCATTACAGATGCTGGTGTTTTTCCGGACCACTGATGATTACATCGAGGGCACACTTGACGCGAGTTCCTATATCTTGTTGCAAAATATAAATCTCAAAAAATATTCACAAAACACAGGATGAGCTTACTTCATTATGATACTCTGTAAGATAGATGCAAATGGAGTGACTCCTATTCCAGCTCCTATCAAGACTGCATGTTCTGCTTGAAATATGTGAGTAGAAGGAGCTCCATATGGTCCATCAATGAACACCTGAATAAGGAGATTGCAATTTAAAGATAGATACTTCAATAAAAAAATGTTGAGCTTAATCTAACTTAACATTAACTTAAAGATGCACAATGTTGCCAGCCAAACTCTTACTTCAATTCCTTCTTCATCTTCTTCTGTAGCTTGAACATGGATAATAGCTGGCTGGGCATACATGTGAGAGAAATCTTGTCCATGAGTTACCAATGATATTCTATAGTACATACCATATTCTATGATGCACATGATACTGAGCAAAATATAACACTAGAGAGTTATGAATCAGTATATCTAGTAGCTATATACTTGGACAGACAGTTAAATTGGCTATTGAATCATGAACATTAGTAACCTTTCAGGCCTGTCTCTATCCAATTCAGTCACTGCCATGGGATGGATGTCTTCCAAAGACTCCACATTCTCACATGATTCAGTGTCCCATGCTTGAGTAGTTTGCTGAAGCAAATCATACATTGTACTGTTGGGCTGTTCCTTGGGCATCTGAACCTGCAGGAGATCTTGCTGCCTCATTTCATTTCTCTTTTCAAAAAATTCATATAGCTTTTTAGTCCACGTGCCAGCTGAACGTATATGCAACCAGATGAACCCTTGTTGCTCAGGGGCAGAGCTAATCGTAAATGGGTGCCATTCATACTTGGCAATGCCAGGAATCTGTATGAAGATGTAGTCACCAGGCTGGTAGGAGAAGTGTACAGGCCTGGTTAGAACTAAATGAGTGACCTGTGATACATAAATATGCATTCATTGTGCATGTAAGATGAAGTCTGTATTATTCTAACTGGTAAGTCACAATCACGTACATTTAAACTAAATTAATGAGGTTAAAAATTAATACAGGTAATTCTATTGACAAGGCAGAAGAAAAAGTGATAAGCACATGCACTTGACAATCTTTCCTAACTTCTATTTTTTTTAGTCACCTTTGATGGAAGAAGTTGTCCTTCTTTGATATATGTGCGCCCATATCTGGCTAACTTAACCCACTTGGATCTCCAAACTTTTTCCAGGATGTAGAGAATCCCAGGTATCAGAAACCACTTCCAGAAATGTGAAGCATGAAGAATGAGTAGCACATACCAAAGGGCAAACAAAGTGTGTGTCCAGTAGAATACCTAAATAATAATAATAATAGTAATAATAGTAATAATAATAGCAAATTTTCTCGTTAAGTTTTAATTAACAATATTGGCTTATAGAAGGATAAAATTTGCTATTATTATTATTATTTAAACCGAGAATGACTGAATCATTGAAATAATAATAATAATAATAATAATAATTAATAATAATAATAATAGCTACATGTAATAATAATAATAATAACAACTGATGTGCTTCAGCACAAATGGCAAGCAAGCCATTGTGCTAATTCAAACAATAAGTAGCTAAATTAATGTGTTAAGAATTGATTTTACAATAAGGCTAGATTTATTTGGTTTGCCTGAAGTTTTTAGCTCCTATTCACCTAATAAAGGGAAGCATCATTCAATCTATTTATTGTTACAAATAGCTTATAGCCATTGCCCATTGTATTTTAGGCATTTCTGACTATTTAAATGACCAATTCCTGACAAAGAGTACTCCAGCTACTAAATAAGGCGGAATTTTCAATTACATGTGGTAAAGGGTTTTAATGCCATAGTAACCACTCACTGAAACTGTTTGATTTGAAGGGGAAAAAAAAGCAACAACAAAAAAGATTTCTGAGTTACTGCACAGTGTTGAGCTTAACCCTAACTTACTGCTGTAATAGCCAAAAAATTAGCTAAGCAATAGTTGTAACACCACACAACAATTTCACACATAATGGTTCACTAGACAAAAGAACACAAGACTTACTTTCATGACCTGACTAATGGACAATGACTATTGCATAGGGCTATAACGATGAAAAACAGCGCATTAGCCAAGTACCACCGCCACTAGTTTGAATAGATGAACTCAGTAGGTTTGTAAGTGTGTCTGCAAAAATTCAGATATGTTAGAGACAACCTAATTCAAAGCGGTAAACATCTTTCGTGATACGGGTAAAAATTGATAAACCAAAGGATTCTGTTGTGGAGTATGGGAGAGGATCGACCACCAAGCAAACACAAAAATGGAAGTGTCACAGTACAAAATGACTTGCATACATTCACACGTATATAAACAAACAAATATCCACGATTCTCAATTGTGTTGAAAACCATGGCAATTACTTAGTTTGAGTCACATTCCAAAAAATGGAAGTAAAAGATATGATAGCGAAAGATAGTAATAACAAACTTCACAAGTAAACGTTTATCCCACGTTACAGTTTTGAGAAGTGTACGATAGGATTTCAACACATCTGCTGTAAGCTATAAAATATTAGGGATTTTCAGTACCTCAAAATATCCCTTGTTTCTCACAAAAGGCAGAGAGCACACCACCATTATGATGAGCACAAGTAATGCAGCCACTCCAATGACTCCTGCAGATCCTCCCACCCAACCAAAGCCTGTTTGAACTGAAAACAGATACTGCCAAAACTTTAATCCTTCATTTTTATTGGAGAGAAAACCTAAATTTTAAAGAACATATAAAATTTAACAAAGTGAAGAATGGCAATGCAGTGGCTGAGAGAAATATAGGTAAAGTACATTTTCAATATATCTAATAGTACAGCATGTAAATTGCCCATTCAAAAATGTACGAGGAAAATTGCTGTGCAATTTGAAATCATTTGGAGAAAGTGAACTAGCTCAGTAACCAAGTGAAATATCAGAGTAGCTAAGTGAAATAGTATGGGTAAGTGCACATGGGTGCAAGATACCCTTGGAAAGCTAAAGTTTGAGGAGTTTGTAGTTGGAGAATGTCATTCTTTACGCACAAGTTCTCTTCGTATTAGATGGAATTGGTTAACAGATTTGGAACAGCCAAAGGTTGAGAACAAAGCTCCAGAGGAAGATAATTCTGAATCCAGATAGAGTAGTGAGTGAACTATGCAGTGAATCTATAGTGCAAATGATGAAGAAGAAAGCCTACCTACTGTTAACGTTTTGTGATAAAGCGTGGTGAGTAAAGTATTATTATATAATCACTGGAAATGTTGCTGTAACTTTTTAAAATTAAAACCAAGAAAAAAATCTGGCCTGGGAAGATTGAAAAACTACTATCAGTTTGTTCCATAGTGGACAATACAAGTTCTACATAATGGTGAGCTCTCACAGCTAATTCAGTACCTACTGTAGTAATAGTGAAGTGCCTTTAATCATACTATAGGATAAAATTAATAACTGAAACATTTGAAAGTATTATATTATATACTCAATACATTCAAGTCTCACCAAAGTTGACTAGATGTGCTATTGTGTGTATAGAAGAGAACATCATGATAGTCCAACCACAAATCTTATGCAATTCAATGTGCTGGTCTAAGGGAAAGATGAAAGAAATCCTGGTAGATCTCAGCCATGTAATGGCTTTGCGCATCATCATAATTACAATGAAAGTGGGGTTAAAGTTCAAACATTGACCACATCCCCTCGAAATTGCTACTTGCGGGCCCTGCATACAAAAATTAAGTTACCACAAAAATACTCAATCAGCTATACACCTACCACCTACATACCCCTGCTCTGTATCTGATAGCAGCCTCAGTAAACAGAAAGCAGTTCACTAGCACAAAAGCAGTGACCCATGACACCCATGCAAGATTATTCCGTACATATCGCCTTGACATCCAATGAGGAAGACAATGCCTAAAGCCTGTTCTTTGAGGCTCACTCAAATGCTGAGAAGCTGGAGGCTTCAGCCAACTGGCAGCACTTATGGTTAAATTTTCTACAACTCCTGGATGTTTATTTAGCTCCTCCTGGAGTTCTTCGAATGAGATGGTGCCACTACAATCTGAATCAGTATTCTCAAATAGAGCTCTGGTAAGTTCGTCTAACTTCTGCTCTGTGAATCGGAGGTTACTTTCATTCATGCATGAACGCAAAACAGTCTTGAGCTCTTCAAAATCAATGACCCCATTTCCTGCATGAGAAGAATAAACTCATTTGTAGGAGTAGTACAATTTTAAAAAAAATACCGGGACTCAATGAATAATCAATCTAGCAAGAAATACTAATACTTTTAGCCATTTGTTACTTTTTTCATTAAATTGGAATGTTTCTTAAACAAGACTAAATTAAGGCATTTCTTACCATCTACATCATAAACTTGAAATAAAAAGTGTAATTTTTCAAGTTTTGATCCATTAGTTAACAATGTCAAGCCTTCCATCAACTCCTCAGAATTGATGAAGCCACTTCCATCTTTGTCAAATAGATAAAAGAATCGCTCAGCAAAAAATGACTGTGAATAGATAACATTTGAATAATACATTTATAAACTGTGATTTATATTTTCATAACATGAGTTCTGCCAGAAACCACAACTAAAATCCCAGACTACTTTTGCATGTAATGGCTTTACTATATTATTTGAACTGCTTGTTTGATTTGACTCATATCAAAGGCTGACAGCTTCATGGAATCATAAACATGGAATTCATAGCTATCAATTTTTTTTAACATAGTCTAATGGATAAAAAAATGTGTAGCTACCAGTAAAGTAAAAGGAAATCCAGATACATTATTAGCCAAAATACCTGAGATTTAGTGTAAGCATTATTTACAAATAATTTGTTATACTAGCTATTTTGTTGAGCACCTGCTTTACATTCAGAGCCTTCTTGAAGTCACACAGATTAATCTGATGCTTCCCACCAGCCACCAAATGAAATTGTTGCTCAAACCATTGCAGCCATCTACCATCTCTATTTATTCTAAAAAGAAAATTTAAATGACACTCAACATCATTTTAGCATTCAGAGTAAAATATAACCCAATAAGTTAACAAGGCAGAATAATACTAGAATGAGAAAATATCATTTCTTGTTGCTGTTGTTGTTGTTGTTCTGTGGTTGTGAAATTAACTTGGTAATAGCTTACATTTAATTATACATAACTCAAGCTTGATTTATCATGGAGTAAAAATAGGAATTTTATTCAGTTAACATCTATAGTAGTAGCTATTCTCTTTTCTAATTTTCTTTGTCCAAGCACTGGCTTTTAACATTATATTTTTCTTATTTAAAACAAATTAGTAAAAGGTATAGATACATTTTATAGTAGTAGTAGTAGTAGTAGTTAGTGGTGATAGTGACCCTTAGTTGTGGTAGAAACCTATTGGTGATAAGAGACTCTTTTTTATAATGTAAACACCTGTTAAATATTAATGATTTGTTGTGCAGTGTTGAATATTGCATACTTGCTACATCATTTATTTGCTGAGTATAGCACACAAAAAAGGAATAGTTTATATCGTAAGATTATATACACTTTTGTAGAAACAGCTATTAATTTTGATTGGCTTACTTGGTCAAATTCTGGAAAGAATTAAGAAGTTTTTTCACTGTCAGCTGGCCAGTTTGTTCTACATCCATAAGCTGGTAGAGATGCTCTATAAACTAAAAAAAAGCAAAAAAAAAAAAAAAAAAAAAAAGCAGTTTGTAGTGATACAGTCAATATACACAAGGTAATAACTAGACTTACTCCATTGGTGCTCAAAGCTTTTTTGAAGTCTTCAAGTGTAAGTATTTCACTCTCACCGGACACTAAAAGGAATACTCGCTGAAACCACTTCAAATTTTTTGACCTCTGGCGATTTCCTCGACTAAAATGATGATAATATATGGACTTAAGTTTATTTCATTCTTAAGGTCTTCATGCTGGCCTCAATTATAGATGTAATATGCATAGATTTATTATACTGAGTGCCCTTGTTTATAATAATAATAGGGTTTAAATTATACTTTAATAATTTATATCTTCTGCTATTTGATACTTACTTAGATAGTCGTCCTAATCCTCCCACTAATTCTTGCATAGTTACTGAATCACTGTCATCAATATCAAAGAGCTGGAAAAGGTTTTCTGAAAAACCCTAATAAAATACAATTCAGCCCAATATAATTATTAGCTACTACATTATCAATCTTATACCTGAAATTCTTTGCAGGCTAACTTTAAGTCTTTCACCAGAATAATATCTGACTGTCCCATTTCTGCAAAAGCGTTTTGGAACCATTGAATCTTTTGAGATGGCTCTTGAAATATTTCACTCCCAATTCTTGAAGGAATACCACTAGTTCTCCACTTTACACATGGAGTGGTGCAATTCTTCTCAGGATCTTCATCTGGGGAGCTATTATCTTGGACTTCAACTGTAATCTCGCCGATACCGCTATCTAGGACTGGAGCCGATCTCACGGAGCTCCAAGTTGCGGTGCAATCTTCGTTATGTGATGCACTGCCTGGGGGAGAGTTAGAATCAGCAAGGTTTACAATATCAGTTTGTGTTGCAACTTTGACACAAATCAATTCCGCTTTTGGTATTTCCATACCGCAGCTAAATCAACTGACAAGGTGTCTTGGGCTCAAGTTTTTTTGACTCGATGCGCAGGAAGCGTGCACTGGAAACGTGCGCAGGGTGTGTGTCTTCCGGTTTAAGCACAATGCTTGTGTGATTCTAGCATTGGTTATTTCTTAGTAGCTCTGTGTATATAAATATTCATGTGATATCACATAGATCAGAAATCAGAAGTCCTTGGAGATGTGCATTTTTTTTGCCCGGCCAGAGCACTCTAGCGCACGCGCGATGAAGGCTCGCACTATACATCTGTATCGCGAAAATATACGTTTTACGATAGGCGTAGCCATTATCTTGACTGAACAAGAAGTTGATGGCTAGTCATCCCGAGGATCATAAAGGAGGAACACTGTCAACTAAACGTGAGCGGGTACCTTTGATAATATCAGACCACGGTCACTCCAACGTCCACAAAAAATCTAGGATGAAGTGTTCCTGGAAACGAATGTTTAAATGGTTTAAAGCCAACCTTCTGCTCATCCTAACTATTGCATCAGTAGTTGTAGGTATTGCCATAGGAATTGGTGTGAGCCAGGTGGACTACTCTAGATATTCGGAGGAGAGGCGTATACTGATAGTGCTGCTTTCCTTCCCTGGAGAACTGTTCCTAAGAATGCTGAAGATGCTAATCCTGCCTCTGATAGTGTTCAGTCTCATTGCAGGGTTGGGATCCTTGGAAGCTAAAGTAGCAGGAGCTCTAGGATGGAAGACTGTCCTCTACTACATGACCACAACTCTGATGGCAGTCGTACTTGGACTTATTCTGGTTATGACCATCCAGCCAGGCAATAGGGACTTCCCCGTCGGTAACTGTGACAACAGCACAGACCGCGAAGAAGTTGAAGAGTTGCAAGTGCTGGATTCTATTCTGGACCTGTTTCGGTAAGTTTCTGGATTAACAATTTAGCCCTTATTGGCAAAGTATATGATGGCACAATTCATCACGGTATAAGGTCAAGGCACAAACTACCAGGTAGGGAATTGAAGTTGTTTAATGTATAGATGTACATACATACGTACGTACGTACGTGCATGCATGCATGCACACATACATACATACATACATACATACATATATACTGTATTAAAAGAAAGGAACATTCAACTTGTCTAGGAACATGAATAACAGAATTTTGAAGGTTGTTCTTGAGTGGCACATTACCTTATATAGAACTGTACAGTGTGCATGTGATTCCATAACAGGCTACAAATAGTCTCCCACCTTTCACTCTCTTCACTCTGTGGATTTCTGGCTCCATTCTCCAATCGTAATTTCCCATTACTTCCACTTTGTAATAGTATTGAGGTCTATTCATTTGGGTTGTCATGCATACATGTATCTCTTACAATTCAGACTTACCAGTGCAGTTCATGCAAGCTACAACTTGGATAATATTTTTTCCAGCCATTTCAGAAGAGTTTTTCCCCAATATTGAGAGCAGCTGTGCTATTCTCAAGAATAGAGTACAGTGTACAACCTGACAGATGAAGTATATTATAGCGTGGTTACAATAGTGTTCTATTTCAGCTATGCCTATGATAAGTTAGAACTAGGCTACTGCGGCGAATGTCAATTTAGGCAATTTTAATATAGGGTCCTTTTTACCATGTTAGGAATACTGTAGTTAATTAGCTGCTTGCTATGCGGGTTCATTCACCACGAGATTTTTTGGTGAGGATTGGTGTGCCCTATCTTGTGTGTGTTTGTATGCATAAATCCACATGTATGTATGTGTTTGTTACTAGAAATCTGTTCCCTGACAACCTCTTCACAGCAACATTTCAAACGGTGAGTAATTTGGTAAATCCCATATTTAAGTGCACACAAAGTGTGAGTACATCCTCAATGTCAGGCCCAGGCTGAACATGACGTATTGTAGCTCACAAAATATATTTGTGTCATTTGAAACATGCATTGTAGTAAACCTGTATGTTAGATAAATGTCGTGGAGTATAGCAGGTGTGTACATGCAAGAGAAATTGTATTTGTATTAGAAGAGAAATTATGTGAATTTTGTCACTGTTTTTTTTTTGTTTTGTTTTTTTTAGTATTCTAGTCATAGCATACATGAAAATGTGACGGACTTTAATAAATGCTTGGAAATGAACAACATCTCCATGGTAGCAGACAACTTCACTGAAGGCAACAGCTCTTTTAGCAATTGTGCTGACATTAAATCTTACATTGAAGAAAATGGCCTGTCATGTGACGATGCCACGGTTCTATATTTGTCAGTGACGCCAGGTACCCGGGACGGAATGAACATCTTGGGCATAATTGTCTTCACCATTGCATTTGGAATAGTTCTTGGGCAATTAGGGCCTGAGGGTAGAAGGCTGGTGAAAGTGATAGGTACTTTAAATCAAGCCATCATGAGGCTGGTCTCCATAGTGATGTGGTGAGTCTGAACAGTTTTTGCATAGTGTAAGGTTTGAATCTTTTTCTTCCTCTCTTGCTTTTGGGATTATTTATTGCAGATAGTTTGAAAGCTATTTTAATGACCTTCAATTTTGTGATTTGTGGTCGAAGTGTTTGCTATTAATTAATTGATATGAATTTTATTGAATGCGTGAATTGAATGTGGGAGTGAGAGTGGATCACCTAATTAAAGCAACCCAAGTGCCTCTTGTGGTTAGCTTACTGGCTGGGTTTTGCTGCTAGTTTTATTTGTTTTTGTTTATTCCATTCTTTTAAAATAATATTAAAATGTAATGAGAGACATTGACTATATAAGACATGAACTTTTGGTTTAGAAGCTGTAATATATATATATATATATCTCATAATGTGGCAATACTAAGAAAAGAAACAAAAAAAAATTATTGAATTGTCCTTGGCCCAGTTATATGAGTTTGGGACCAGCAGTGTACCATGTCCATGACAGAGTTGAGATATTTCTGCTTTGGTCGAGTCAGAAAAAAGTTAGAGCAAGTAGTTTCTGTTACTGAAGACCCTTTTCCAGATATAATATTAAAAACCAACAACAAAACTTGCCAGTTATAGCAGTTGATGCTTACCTTTACTATAGCAGCAGTAATGACTGATACTATAAGCTGCCTACTAGATATTACAAAGACCCAAATAAGAATTTGTTGTAGCATGTAGCTCAAGCAAGTCGGCACGTAGCTCGAGCAATGTAGCTCAAGCAAGTCCACATGTAGCTCAAGCAAGTCCACATGTAGCTCAAGCAAGTCGGCACGTAGCTCGAGCAATGTAGCTCAAGCAAGTCCACATGTAGCTCAAGCAAGTCCACATGTAGCTCAAGCAAGTCCACATGTAGCTCAAGCAAGTCCACATGTAGCTCAAGCAAGTCCACATGTAGCTCAAGCAAGTCCACATGTAGCTCAAGCAAGTCCACATGTAGCTCAAGCAAGTCCACATGTAGCTCGAGCAAGTCCACATGTAGCTCGAGCAAGTCCACTTGTAGCTCGAGCAAGTCCACTTGTAGCTCAAGCAAGTCCACATGTAGCTCAAGCAAGTCCACATGTAGCTCGAGCAAGTCCACTTGTAGCTCAAGCAAGTCCACATGTAGCTCAAGCAAGTCCACATGTAGCTCGAGCAAGTCCACATGTAGCTCGAGCAAGTCCACATGTAGCTCAAGCAAGTCCACATGTAGCTCAAGCAAGTCCACATGTAGCTCAAGCAAGTCCACATGTAGCCCAAGCATGTCCACATGTAGCTCAAGCAAGTCCACATGTAGCTCAAGCAAGTCCACATGTAGCTCAAGCATGTCCACATGTAGCTCAAGCAAGTCCACATGTAGCTCAAGCAAGCATGTAGCTGTCCACATGTAGCTCAAGCAAGTCCACATGTAGCTCAAGCAAGTCCACATGTAGCTCAAGCAAGTCCACATGTAGCTCAAGCAAGTCCACATGTAGCTCAAGCAAGTCCACATGTAGTACATGTAGCTCGAGCAAGTCCACTTGTAGCTCAAGCAAGTCCACATGTAGCTCGAGCAAGTCCACATGTAGCTCGAGCAAGTCCACTTGTAGCTCAAGCAAGTCCACATGTAGCTCAAGCAAGTCCACATGTAGCTCGAGCAAGTCCACATGTAGCTCGAGCAAGTCCACATGTAGCTCAAGCAAGTCCACATGTAGCTCAAGCAAGTCCACATGTAGCTCAAGCAAGTCCACATGTAGCCCAAGCATGTCCACATGTAGCTCAAGCAAGTCCACATGTAGCTCAAGCAAGTCCACATGTAGCTCAAGCATGTCCACATGTAGCTCAAGCAAGTCCACATGTAGCTCAAGCAAGTCCACATGTAGCTCAAGCAAGTCCACATGTAGCTCAAGCAAGTCCACATGTAGCTCAAGCAAGTCCACATGTAGCTCAAGCAAGTCCACATGTAGCTCAAGCAAGTCCACATGTAGCTCAATCAATTAGACGGTAGATGTAAATTCTGAAAACATGCAGGAGACATTCACCTTAGTCCTACCAGGTAGTTTCAATGAGGAATTCCAACCTGTAAACCATTGAGACTATGCAGAAAAAACGACTGCAAGCAGCAAGAATATATTTACTCATGTGAGTAAGCCTTGACAATAGGTGGTGGGCATGCCAACAATCGCTTGTGATTGTACGGCCAAAAAATAACTAGCTTTTTCTGGAAAAAAAAAAGTCGAAACAAAAAATTCTGGCACATTAAAGGGACATAAATTGTCCAGTGCAACATTTTTTCAATATCCGCTTTTTATTGTGATAGAATGACTGACTGACTGACAGACAAACTGAGTACTGTAACCCTCTTGTGCATGCACGCTGAGGGTTAATTAGTGTTAGATGGTTGAATTACTTCATGTTGATTTTATTGTTACCAAATAGCTACCTGGAGAGATTCACCTTGTTGATCCTTTACCAGATACAGTTTGACTGGTTCTGATACAGAGAACTTAATTGTCAGAGTGTTTATTATACTGAACTTAATTTTCTAGCGCATGCTATTTACAATCAAAAGAACCAAAAAATGAGGCAAAAGCCAAATCAACTCGTGATACGTTGCAGCACAAATGGCGAGCGAGCTTGTCCGAATGAAATGAAATAAAATTTGAATGCTAGCCGCTTATAATATTTCTTTGTTAGTTGAATTTGTTTAATTTTATTTGTGTTATTCTTTAACAACACACAACACTTGTACACACTTATTCTCTGGATGTACCAGCACCAAGACTTACATTGTATTCTCTTCGCGACTTTATTGGACAATTGATTTTCAATGGGTAAGCAATCAAATTTTTGAGTATGATATGAGTAAAAATAGATTAACCAAATGATCCTTAAGCTAGCCACATAACAGAGCATTAAGAAAGGTAACTTACCACCAACACTAATAGGATAGAAAATGAATTCTGCTAAGTTTGTGAACGTCTCTCGTCTTTATTTTTCCTGTCATTATTTCGGAGTCTTTTCTCCTAAATTTCTTTCTCATGACCAGTTAGGCTGTCTCACTTACCATTTGTCAAGCAAAGAGTGATTTGGTAGCGATGTTCAGTAATTGATTGGTTGGCACTTGGCCCAGAATTTAAAGCAGTACTGCATAGTTGACAATTAGGTGTTAATATCATAATTTTTAATAATAGGAAATTTTTCTCTTTTTAACAGCCAATATTTTAATTATAACTTAACCCGGAATTCTTTAGGAAGAAGCTTTAAACTCAGCTCCAGTTAAACCTGTATTATGGAAGAGATATATAGATGACACCTTTTGCATAGTTAAGAAAGGAAGTGAAAAACATTTGTTGGACCATTTAACTCTGTAAGACCTTCTATAAAATTCACCATGGAATAGAGGAAGATAGTAAGCTACCTTTTTTGGATTGCTTATTAAAGAGAGAGTGATGGTATGCTTACATCCACTGTGTACAGAAAACCTACACACACAGATAGACACCTTCACTTTAAGTCTCATCATCCTAATCATGTAAAGAGGGGATAGTGAGATGCTTGTATCAGAGAGCTAGGAGGGTAACTAATATGAGTGAAAACTTGAAGGAAGAAGAGAAACACCTGCACAAAGTACTTCAAAGTAATGGTTATGACAACGCAACCATTAGGGCAGGCTCTAAATAGTTACCTTCTGAAGATCACACTAATACTGAGCAAGAGAAAAGTTTGATTCTTACTATTCCGTACATAGCAGGATTGAGTGAGAGCATTCAGAGAGTGTGTAGAGACTTTGACATCAAAACAGCATTTAAGTCGGGTAAGACACTTAAGATCACATCTTACTAAAGTCAAAGATACTATACCTATTACCACAGAGTCATCCATAGTGTACAGTATACCCTGCAGTTGGGGTAAAGTATACATAGGTGAAACAACTAGAAGGCTTGAGCAGAGAGTAAAATAACATCAGGATGCTTGTAAGAGAAGTGATGAGAAGGTTTCAGCCATTGTTGAACATGCTTGGCAGCAGCATCACCCCATCAAATAGGAAGAGGTAAGAGTTGTAGACAGAGCCAGTAAGAATCGTGAGTTGAAGATCAAGGAAACTCTACACATACAGATGACACCTGACAACAACAAGTTTAATAGAGACATAGGTTTAGAGCTTCCAGGATGCTGGCTGTCCATGCTGCGTAATCACCCTCCAGGATATAATAAACAGTAAGTGTGCCCTCCAGAAATCTTACTGTTTACTTTGTGTTATTATATCACCACGGAGAGTTCGACCTCAGTTGACCCCTGAAGAGGACTTCGGCAAGAAGTCGAAACGTCGGGTTAAGTTATAATTAAAATATTGGCTGTTAAAAAGAGAAAAATTTCCTATTATTATAATTATTTCAGCCAAGAATGACTGAATCATCATAATTTTTGTGCAGAAATCAATTAAACTTGAGTTTTGTTGTTGTTGTTGTTTTTATTATTATTATTATTATTAATTTAATTTTAATTTTAATTTTTTTTTTTGGGGGGGGGGGGGGGAGGGGGGGGGATAAGAGAAGAAAATTAAGTGTTACTCAGAAATTTTGTGCAATGCCATAGGTCATTTCATATGAATGCTAGTATTTTACTACTCTATGCTTACTAGGTATTCTCCAATTGGAATAGCATCTATTGTTGCTGGGAAGCTTGCCGAAGTGGATAGCCTCTCCAATGCGGTGAAGGAGATAGGCCTCTATTTCACTACAGTACTGCTGGGCTTGTTTATCCACGGGGTCATAGTGCTTCCATTGATCTATACCATCATGACCAGAAGTAATCCTCTGAAACTGGTGAAGGCTGTGCTGCAGGCATTGGTTACAGCCTTTGGAACCTCATCAAGGTCAGTGGCTTACTATCTTAGGGCTGGTGAGTAACATCACTAAAAGAATGTAAACTTTAATTGTGAGGGGAGGAGGGAAGAGGGGATCTAATACAGAGGAAGAGGAGAGGTATTGACTGATACAATGTGCTGTGAGGTGGGTAATATGATACATTGAGTGCCTGACTCTCTGTCTCTGAATTAATGCCTCTTACAGCTCATGATGTAGGTCTAGTTGAATTACATAACCTTTTTTACAGCCTCTCGAGCAATTTTATTGAATGACTATTTTCTTTTTAGAATACTTAATTCTATACTTTTGATCAGGTACGGGATTGTTGTTATGCTAAGTTGGGTTCAGGTCGTTTAGAATTGATATGGTAAGGGATAAGCACTACAAGTATGGATGTTACCATGGTTCAACAATGCTAGTAAACATTTCCATGCCGTCTGAATCTGGCAGAGTATCTCATAAGACTAATAACTTGGGGGGGAAACAAAAAAAATTCTTGAACCTTGCTATGTAATGTAGTATTACACAGCAGTGCTTTATTTCTGCCACATTAATAAGGAGAGTCCGTCGTCTGAAAGTAGAATGGTGTTGTGCTCTTTGTTGTTTTCTTTGTAATATGCCAAACAACTTTCTAGCTTCAAATGGAGAATACACTTTTACTTCACTTTGCAGACGTGAATACACTTAAACTTTATCGCTAAAATTTTCATTTAGAAGATAAAAAAATACAACTTGGTGTGAAGCAGACATTTGCCAAAGATGTAGTGAAAGACCTAACCTGCTACGTTCTTGCTGTCATGACGACTGCACACATGTGCTAGTGACTATGTATGTATGTGGCACAGCAACCTCGTTACCTGCACTGATAAGACATCCCATTTATAGTGCATGGAGCTGATGGTGAAATTTTATGTAATAGAGTATGATAGACCATTGAAACTATCCACTGTGATCAGTGTGTGTGTGTGTGTGTGTGTGTGTGTGTGTGTGTGTGTGTGTGTGTGTGTGGGTCATCATGAAATATCATTACCTTTTTCTTTTTATTATTTTGCAAGATTGGAATGGTATTAAATTCAATAGACACACTGTATGTATATGCTATTCATGGTATGCAACCAACCACCCTAGTATATGATATGGATATGTAATACATACTTTACTTGTTGCATAGATACCATAACACATCTTATGAATCTGCCATGGGTATATAATACATGCCATACTGGTCGTGAACCGCCGTAGATATATAATTATATATAATACATACCATAATGGTTGTGAACCGCCATATTATATAATACATACCATTATTTTACTATATGTATAATACATACCATAATGGTTGTGAACAACCATAGATACATAATATAATACATGCCTTACTGGTTGCACGGATATCATAATACATCTCAAGTATGATATGCCAGTTTTCCATTGACCTGATGTATCTAACCTTGGTGACCTGGGAACTGTCCACTGTTGCCATGTTGAGGTTGTAGTGTTGGCCTGCTCTAATGCTTGTCAAATGTACCTATTATGCTCCTATTATGCCCAATCAAATACTCCAATAACGATGGAAAATTATTAATTAGAGTCATAATGATAGCGAACTTGGATGTTCAAAGAAAATGTACTATGAATCAGTATATTGCTTGGTAGACACTACCTACCACAGAGTCTAAATGTAACCATGTGCTTTCACATGTGTCAGAGCCTCTTCTCTCATATACCAATGCAAGCTTAGACAACTATTTAATTCTTTGCATTTCAAAATTTAAAAAAAAAAATCTTCAAAAACCACCTATTATGCTGGCATTATGCCCTGGGGGATGCTTTGGCATACCTATTATGCCCAAAATTGTGCAGGCATAATTGGCTCAGGCCTAGCTGTTGATGTGCACACTCACCTTGGTGGGTGGTTATGTGGCAGAGGGTGAGTGTTGGCCCACATGAACTGGGTATGGTTTTTTATTTGGTTAATGCTGTTAAAAGCATGCTAAAGGACTCTGAGAGTTATGTAACCTTTTGTTGTACTGGTAAAATAATAGAGTTAATGTCACCATTACCCTGGTGATGTTGAATCTCTGATTATGCTGGCTGCCATGTGAACTAGATCATCACCTACATCCCCGCTATTGTAAGGCTTTGTAGTGTCTAGATTGTGGTGAGTGCTCAGCTTCACAAGCCTGGAGTCACCAGCTATTGAAAAGTGTTGCTGATGCTGACTGCATTGAAGATTATATAAGCAGTAATTCAAAGTATGTTCAGATGTCCTGTAGGCCATTACTCTACATTATTACATAGGACTTGGCTTTGGTCTGTACACCTGCTTTCTCATTGAAGCCACAAAAGAGGAATAAATAAGCAGTGGATGGATAATATAAAATTACAAGAGGAGTTTTGTGTGGTGCTGTTATGTGAGAGTTTACTGAGAGTGGGTGGGAATTTGACAAGTTAAGAATGGTAGACTAGTAGGTCTGTCATCGTACCATTTCTTGACTCTGTGATCACACATGCACACACACATGCACAGACATGCACACGTACACACACACTGGTGTGATGGAACTTACTCTAAATATTATGATAATAAAACTTGCCACCACGTGAAGTCCTAATTACAATATTTAGCACCTTCTAGAGCGTTAGTAAGCCATATATGTGACCGGATTTGGGAAAATCCGCCTAAACGCGGCAAACAATTTTTTTCAGTATCACCGGGTAAAGCCTTACGGGTCGATTTTTTTTTTTTTTTTTTTATGGTAGAAATGGATAGACACCAGTTAGCTCTAGCTTATGACGCAGTTGTGTAAGCTCTGGCGTGCTCTAGAACTCACACTAGGAGGCTAGAAACACTAGCCGGTTGGACTCGTGTACGGAGAGTTGCTAAGAAATTATTGGCGGGCTTTTCACTAACAGCCGGGAAAAAACTGTAGCTAACTAATTCACTTGCTATTCTACATAATTCAAGTACTCACGCAATTCTCGTCATCATAGTTTCTTAAGGAGCCCTGCATTAAGCCTTTTAGACGTCTTTCAATCCGCCTGTAACCGATTTATTCCATAGTGTCCCGGAGACACGCAGTAATAGTATACGGACACAAGGCACGCCCCCTGACCTTAGCAACGCCTTTACCGGGCGTTTTTTCGAAATCAGCAATAATAAGTTTAGCAAAAATACTGAAGTGTTGTAGTGCGTAGGGCGAAGACGGCTTGTGCTACAGCTTCCAAATTAGGAGGAAGGCATCCCAAGGCCCCGTGCAGCCTACTGGTAGAATAAATTAGAAAACTTTAGATGCCGCGTTTAGCCGGGTTTTCACAAATCCGGTCACATATATGTATACATATAATACACTGGGTATTTTCCTAGAGTATTTCCGCATCACTTGAGCACATATTGAATGCTCCAATGTGCCCATGCATAATTCTGGACAAACTGAACTTTTAGAAGTATGGTGGAGTTACCTCTGAAGATTTACTGTTTTGTAAAATATACAATTTATTACACTCGTCATACAATATGGGACGACATTTCACTCTCACGTTTGTATTTTCACTCGCTTTTGGCTCATGAAAATACTTACACATGCTCATGAAATATCCCCCCATATTGTATACCGACTCGTGCAATAAGTATTATATTGTTACTAAATTCACTATGCCCTTTTCCTGGTTGTTAGAATTAGCCAACTGAATGAGTATTTAACCCAGAGGCAATTACCGTACATACTTTACCAACTCTTCATAACCTGTACAGTTCATGTCAACAATTCTAAAATGCTCTATATTAGAGGCTAAGCCTCAGGCTATTAACTAACCAGTGTTCACCTTAGCTGTGTGTATGGTCTGTGTAGTTCTGCTACTTTACCTATCACCATTCAAAACTTGGAGGACAACTTTGGTATAGACTCTCGAGTTACCCGCTTCATGCTGCCAGTGGGTGCTACTATCAACATGGATGGAACGGCCCTATATGAAGCTGTAGCGGCAGTCTTTATCGCACAAGTCCAGAACAGGGGGGTGGAGTTTGTCAAGATCCTAATCATTACGTAAGAATGTATTTGTAAATTTGTGAAGTTATATGAATTATGTTAAAATCCTTCAATACAGAAATCATGCAGTTTAGATTTTATTTATTTATTTATTTTATTTAATTTATTTATTTTATGTTTGTTTATTTATTTTTATTTGTGTGTGTGCTTGCAGCATCACATCCATATGTGCCAGTGTGGGTGCTGCTGGAGTGCCTCAGGCTGGTTTGTTTACTCTGGTGATCGTGGTAATGGCAGCAGGTTTGGATCCTACGGACATTGCCCTCATCCTCACCGTGGATTGGTTCCTGTAAGTCAACATGGCGGGTGGCGTGAGTTGGTGTAGCTAGTTAATATCTTCTGGTGGGCTGTATCACTAAAACTCCATTGGGGCACTAGTTGCAATTCCTCCTGAATTTTTTACTAGCCTTAAATTAAAGTCTACGTGGTGTTATTGCTATGTAGGTGAAGAATAAATGACCACAAAAGAGAATTCGTTAATTTACAAAGCTGAACACATTTCCGTTTGATGTTGCAAACAAACCTATACATTATGTGTGTGTGTAATAAAGATTCCTTCTTTACCTTACGTGTATGTGTGTAATGAGGATTCCTTTACCTCTACATCATGTATGTGTGTGTGTAATGAGGATGCCTTTACCTCTACATGTATATGTGTAATGAGGATTCCTTTACCTCTACATGTATATGTGTAATGAGGATTCCTTTACCTCTACATGTATGTGTGTGTGTATGATGAGGATTCATTTGTAGCAAGTTGTTGTTGTTTTTTGTTTGTTTGTTGTGTGCTATTTTTGTTATTGTTGTTTTTGTATATTACACATCAGTTATTTCATTTCAGTATAGTAAACAGACAAATAGTCTGCAAACTTTTTTAAGTGGAACACAAAGCCTTCTATCAAAGAACTCAGCGTCAGTGATTTAAAATTATTTAAATTGTAGAGTTCTCATGATCAAAGTGCTGAGTAAACTAATGTTTAGAGAGGAAGTCAGCTGAGGCCATTGCTATGCCATAAAGTCAACTCTTCTGGAACAGCAGTTCTGAGTAGTGTACATTCTCTGTGCTCCAATAGAGTCCAGGATTTTTTTTTATTCTTATTCTCTTGAAGTAAGTGGTAAGACTTCTGAGACCTGCCCTGCAGACAGAAGTTAACCAATGAGCACATGCTACCGTTGACATTTTGACTTCTTGCGAAGTTTTAATTATACATATATGTTGGCTCTTAAAACTGGTTATAATTATTTCAGCCTAGAATGCCTGAATCATTGAGAGAAATACTGTTGCAAAAAAACAAACTCTTCTAACTTGATAATTTCTTATCACGAACCCAGCACGTTGGATCAGCACTAGAGTTTTCTGGTTGCAGCACTAGGGGGTTTCTAAGATACCTGAAACACTGTTTGAAAAGTAAACGAAAGGTTGCCAGGAGTTGACTCTGAAGATTTTCTGTCTATCTTGTGGCAAGCTTCTGTGCAACATGTTATACCCAATGGTAGTCCATTTCATATACTGCCCCATTTATAGAGTGTCACTTCCCTTGTTAAGTGGAGACCTCGCACCAACTATACTGGCATATCTACCAGATATTGCCTCCACTGAAACTTTACAATTCACAATTAAATCTTTGATCAACAAGTGAGAAAAACGAGTGAGACTCTCTTGAGTTTTACATGTGAAAATATTCATTTGTGAGTTTGGCTAGTGGTCTCTATGCTTATCATCTGCCGTAAGTGTCTGTTGGAATAATGAAGTGCTCATATTAGCTTGAGATTCACATAAACTAAATGGTTCTTGGGATTTACTAATTCAGACATTTGTAAAGTATTTGAACTATGAAGGCTGCTCTCCTAGTCCGGAGTGTACACACTTGTAAACACTATTACATTACTACCTCATCTTACTTACATCGTACCAAACTCAAAACTACGACATATATTTCCTGGAGTTCCATGTCTGCTTAATGGAGTGAAGAATTAGTAATTGAATATGTCTCCAATCATAACCTGTGTACCAATGTATGTAGGAGTATGAAAACATTCTCACATGCACATGAAGTGAGCATGTGTTCACACACACGATGGCACGCACGATGGCACACACAAATGAGGCACTTCCAACTGCATGCCACGCTCACACTTACACATGCACACTCACGAAAGTATGTGTACATACTGTGTGTGGTGAGTGCTGCATTCCTCTTCACAGAGTGTATGATCATGCTCTTTTTATTATATAACCTGGTTTTTGTGGGACTACTTAGATAGATTCCACCCACTCGGTGAACCAAACAGCATCGTTGCGCACTGTGTCTATCAAATGCATGTGAATTGCTCGCCACCATTGTAAAAATATTAGCTATCATTATGTTCTAGTGAAATAAGCCCTACTAAGCAATAAGCAAAAAAAAAAAATCTTTGTGATAAAATGTTATGAGAGAGATTTGTAGTTCTCCCAATGAGATATTACAACTAGAAATTTTGCTCACTTCACGCAATGATGTAATAATTACTAACTGGTATTTGTAATTGCCGCCTCTTTCACTCAATGAGATTTTTTTTTTTTTTTTTTTTACAAAGGGTAAACGATTGATTTCCATGAATGATTTTTTTTTTTTTTTTTTCCAGGTCATCTTGACGTAGCATTCTCAAAAAAAAAAAAATGCAAAAGGCAAATACAAAATAATATTACTGAGTTACAGTCAAAATGCAAATAAATCAGTTTAGATGTGCTTGTGAGGTCACCAGGTCTACTGCTGCTGGTATTCTTATAGCATGTCCAATGGATGATCTGGCTCCTCGAATGGCTTGGATGGAGGACCGTAGAAGAGAAAAGGATAGGCGGCATCGTAACCATTGAAGAGTACTCCTATAACTGTGTTCCCACTTAGTGGCGAGCATGGACGCTAATTTTTCATAGAATATAGTGGCTTCCTTTGCTATGCCACCGGTAGTAGAGAGTGAGATAGCACTGTTTCTTGAGTGAGATAAGCTCCTATTTACATTTGGTGTACTGTGTAGAAATGCCCACCTTCCCACTGCTAATTGGGGTTAATTGGGGAAAATTTCTTTTCCAACAGCTTCACAATTTTTGTGGTGCAAAACATGATTTTTACTTACACTTATTTGGTGACATACTTGTTAATTTTTTTTTTTTTTTTTTTTTTTTTTTTTGTTGTTGTTGCTTTTTTGGGCCTGGCCGTGCATGACTAGGTGAATGTTAATTGCAGTTGGTTGTGCATGACTAGGTGAATGTTAATTGAGTTGGCTGTGCATGAGGTGAATGTTAATCGCAGATTTACATTTTTAACTCCACAACTTGTTAAACTACTACTAATGCAGTTTTATACTAGGCCAACAATTGATATGTGAATAATTTAACATGTCAGGTACCGAACTTTGCATACTGCGTAGGATGTGCTCAATTGAGCATGCTCCACTTTAAACTGCTTGTGATGGGGTGTGTTTGATATTATGTATGTCTGTAAATGTGTTAGCATGTCTAGCAGTTCATTGATGTATGCATGAAGTAAATGTAGTATTTAAAGTATGCATGAAGCAGTTTATTAGTGGTTTACAAGGTCCCTACTAAACTGCAATATAGATCAATGCCAGTTTATTAGTGGTTTACAAGGTCCCTACTAAACTGCAATATAGATCAATGCCAGTTTATTAGTGGTTTACAAGGTCCCTACTAAGCTGCAATATAGATCAATGCCAGTTTATTAGTGGTTTACAAGGTCCCTACTAAACTGCAATATAGATCAATGCCAGTTTATTAGTGGTTTACAAGGTCCCTACTAAACTGCAATATAGATCAAGGCCAGTTTATTAGTGGTTTACAAGGTCCCTACTAAACTGCAATATAGATCAATGCCAGTTTATTAGTGGTTTACAAGGTCCCTTACTAAACTGCAATATAGATCAATGCCAGTTTATTAGTGGTTTACAAGGTCCCTTACTAAACTGCAATATAGATCAATGCCAGTTTATTAGTGGTTTACAAGGTCCCTTACTAAACTGCAATATAGATTAATGCCAGTTTATTAGTGGTTTACAAGGTCCCTACTAAACTGCAATATAGATCAATGCCAGTTTATTAGTGGTTTACAAGGTCCCTTACTAAACTGCAATATAGATCGTATTAAATGCCAGTTTTAGTCACTTCATGAATGATGCGAATAATTGTCATCTACAATGTTGCAGAAGTATTCATAACTAATTTATGTGTACATAATAATATTCCTGATCTTTTATGTGCCGAATTCCTGACTTAATCGGTGACCATAGTGTGTGTGTGTGTGTGTGTGTATTAGGATATTCTGGACCAGTACTGTCTGTGACCATAGTATCTATGGTAGGGATAAATTCTGGACCAGTACAGTCTGTGACCATAGTGTGTGTGTGTGTGTGTGTGTGTTTATTAGGGTAGATTCCGGACCCAGTTCGTAACCATTGTGTGTGTCTATTTTAGGGATAGATTCCGGACCACAGTGAATGTATTGGGAGATGCTTTTGGAACTGGTATTGTTTATCACTACTCCAAGAAGCAGCTGGGTTCTCCACCACCAGTAGAGTCTACTGACAACATGGCCATTTCTCCTGTCCTACGTGGAAAAAATACAGACATTACTGGTAGTCATGAGGTGCTTCTGTCAGATTCAGAGAGTATAGAGTCTTCTCCTTTATACAAAGTTCCTGAATCATCATCACCTCAGAAGGAAGAAACTGACCTTTGAAAATTTGCTGAAGCCTCCGTTATATTATGTGTACAAGTCATATGATATTAATATTTTTAATTTTATTGTTTTTGACCCCAACAGACAATGCTATTGTTTGCGGTGTGGACTGATTTCAATCTTCCATCAACCTGTTATTATTATTATTCAATTATGGTTGCTATTGACAACAACACTAAGCTATCGACAAACGGCACTAGCTATCGATACGTAGTGTAAATTCTTCCATAACTACCACATTGTATCAACAGTAAGACTAAGGCTGATAATTATGCATCACTAGTTGTATTTTTAAGTTTATCATTTATTGAGTTACATCATAATACTGAATGGAGATATACAGATTGTGCAGTGAACTGTAAAATTACAGTGACAAATTTTGAAGGAAAAAAAAGAAGGTACGTATATGAAAATGGTTTTGGATGTCCATTGACATGCATGACATAGCTTGGGGGAGATACAGATATTACATCTGTCTGGTGACACTCTGCCTGTCGTCCACAAACTTTTCCTCGAGAGCCGCCATCAAGGCTTTGACTCTGAGGCAGCACAGCTGTCCGGTGGAACAGGTGTCCACTATAGGGCCAGGATAACGCTCTCCAATGATGCAGCTGGCTTGCTCTTGGACAAATCTTGGTGCCTTCCAAGGTGCATGGATGTAATCCACAGGGAAATTGGAAAGTTGAGGAATATATGTTTTGATATAGAGTCCTTCTGGGTCCATCTGCTTACCCATAAGGATGGGGTCGTAACTCTCTACCCTATTGCAGAGGAAGCCACTGCAAGAACTCTGCATCCAACACACAGAACTCACTGGTAATTCAAAGTCTAGCATGAATTCCTGGAAAAACTCCTTGCCGTAAACCCAAGATACCCACATGTATCCTCTAGTTAGGAAAACAGCGATGGATTCTCTTGCTGTGAACGTAGCCCAGCCTTCTTGCTTGATTTGTCTAATGATGGCATCTATCCAAGGATACCCTGTCATGCCACTTCTGAACGCTGCGATGTATTTCATGTTGTTGTCCCACGGCAGTTGGAGACTGAGCATGTTTCCAGTCATGGTGTCCAAGTGAGGTGCAGTGAATCCCAACAAGAAAGCAAACTCTCTCTGCAACAAGCCTTTGCTCATGGTGTCGTAAAGCTCCTGGCCCTTTGTGGACGTGGTTGCAAACTGTCGCAGGTGATAAAAAATGTGTCGTGCTGACAAACAACCAAACCTCAAGTAAGGACTCAGTGAATCCTTGCTCATGAGTTTATTTGTTGGGTTATCTGGCACAGACAAGCGTCGAACACAGAAACTAGAGAGCCTGCTGAGTGCCTCTGTCTCACCTCCAACCCACTGGGATGTATATAGGGCTTCTTTGGTGGAAAAGCCGAGGGTTTGAAGAGTTGGAATGCCAGAGCCACTGCATTCGTTGCCAAAATCATCTGTTGTGCTGATGCTAGACTGGTACTGGAGTTTCACAGTGACTGGATCGGGTTCAGCGACGGGAGGGTCTGGACGGCCAGCACGGCTGAGGAGACGTCTGAACAGCTTGTATACTGTTGGGATTTTGCCACCACACAGCTCTGTCAAGTGAGGAGGACTAAAGAGGGTGTGGGAATAGTGTATGGACACGTTCACGTTGCGCTGCAAGCAGATGCTACGTATGGTCTCATCATGTTGAACAGCTTCAGTGCTGACTTGGGAAGCTTGGAATGTGAGCAATGAAATATTCCATCTCTTGATAAGTTCTGGAAATATCACAGTTGGCTGTCCAGTGAAAACCCTGAGCTCTGTGAGGTACGGCTTTTTTCGAAGTCGGTTGTCTAAGTCCGTGAGACTTTCGAGCAAAAAACGCATTACATTGACTGAGATGCCACCTCGACGATCGTCATTACTATTGAACCAAGGGTCAATTATAAAGACTGCTTTGAAACGTTTTCCCTGGCCGGCCGTTACTGCTTCGTTGAAAGCTGGGTTATCGTGCAACCGAAGACAGTCTAATTTGAACCAGTGGACGTTCGTCTTGGTCCTTGGAGGAGCTGGAACCAAATACTGCGGGTACGAAGAGTTTTCCAGAGGTGGAGGCACCGGAGGGACTGCTGTAGTCATTAAGTCGGCTACTATAGCTTCTAAAGAAGCTTCCCGCTCGGCATCCATGTCGTCTATCTCCCTAGTAATCCTACTAGCCTAACGGACACTTATTATATACAAGCGAACTGGTTGCAAATGTTTATTATTGTGCAAGTGCTCATAATAAATCACGTGACAAGACTACGCTGTGGCGCAGCGCGCTCCGGGGGGGGGGGGGCATTAATGATACGTACACACACCGTTCCTCCTCGCCACGTGATACACCGTTCCTCCTCGCCTCGTGATACACCGTTCCTCCGGCCTCTCATGATGGAAAAATCAAGTTTGGCGCTAAGCGCAGCAGCCAATATAATATAAACTTAACCCGACGTTTCGACTTCTTGCCGAAATCCTCTCAGTTGACCCCTGAAGAGGACTTCGGCAAGAAGTTGGAAACGTCGAGTTAAGTTTTAATTAATATACAGCATTGGCTGTTAGAAGAACGAGAAAACTTGCTATTCATAAAGTAATTGAATTGATCGCGCGTGCACCCTTAATTTCGGCGACCCCGTACCGAATTTAACTGAGTAAGTTTGTAACTGATTTGATAGGCAGGTAGTTGTGTCGTCGTCGATTCTTCTATTGTGTTGGCGCTTTCGGAGCTGTGATTTTGATGGCTGGAAAAAAGAAAGTTTTCGTGGTAGGAGTCGGAATGACAAAGGTGTGTGACTGAACCAGTGGGAGAGGGAGAAGTAAATTGAGATGCTGTGTGCAACGTGTTTGTTTGCAGACTAAGCCCCACCCACTCAGGACATGCTAAAGTTTACCTGCAATACATTGATCAGAGAGGGGAGCTGAGCTGTTTCAAGCACTCTATTGCTGTACAGCATAAATTTAATGCTTAAGCCCCCCCCCCCCCCCCCCCTATGATTTCCCCATAATATTTTCATACTAGCTAAGTTGACAGTAGTTATTAAGATGTAAAGTTCCATTCTCTATTTTAGTTTGAGAAGCCTGGTAGGCGAGAAGACTTTGACTATCCTGAAATGGCGAAAGAAGCTGCCACCAATGCTATGAAAGATGCTGGAGTGTCATACGGTGATGTGGAGCAGGTCACTGTGGGATATTGCTATGGTAAGCACCATGCAACAATGATTAATGAGGTTTATAACATTAGTAATGAATTTGCTGCAGTAACACTGAAAGGGATTAAAAAAGGAAAAAATTAAAAGCAGGGCTTAGAAAGTTGTCACCTGTATTTACGTAAGCTTGCACAATGCATGATTGAATATGTTTGCTATGTTGCTAGGTGACTCCACATGTGGTCAACGCGCAGTGTACCAATTGGGTCTGTCAGGAGTGCCCATATACAATGTAAGTGAGTATATCTTTCTTACTAGACAAATGTACATGTTCATAAGGAATATTCTATGAGTAACAGAACTGTTGGATGTGTAATCTGATTACATGTCAGCAGCATTCATCCCCCCTCCCCCCCCCCCCCCCCCCCCCCCCCCCCCCCCCAGTTATGTGTGTGTGTGTGTGTGTGTGTGTGTGTGTGTGACCCTTGCAAGGCTTAGAAAGTTGCAAACTCGAAATGTGTACATACTAAAGGATTTCTGAGGGGAAGCTCTGCAGTCTCTCAATGCTCGTCCTAAAATCTAAGAAAGTTGTTTTTCCCCCCTCCTAGACTGTCGTTTCTATATGCAGCCTTGATTATATTAAATTTGTAAGGTGTGGCAGTCTTGAGTGTTAATTACTGCACCTTACACTTTAGCTCATTTAATTTAATTGCATTAATCATTACTCATAAAACCATCTTCTGAACTTTAAGTCAATTATGTTCTTCATGTATTTATATAGGTAAACAATGCTTGTGCCACTGGCTCCACTGCCCTCATTCTAGCCAAGCAACTCATAGAGGGCGGTACTTCTGACTGTGTACTTGCCCTGGGCTTCGAGAAGATGGAGAGAGGAAGTTTGGGTTCAAAGGTCAGTTTGTTTTGTTGTTTTAATTGGTACAGTGTGTACAAATAAGAGGCAATGGTAAGCTAAATGGATGGTATTTTAGTAGAGCAAGTGATTCAAATAGAATTATAAGGCTATTGACAGATTTGATCCCATGAACTTGTCCTTCCTTGAGAATACTCAAAACAGACACACTAAGGACATAATATACTTGCCATTTATATAGACAGTTACTTGTATTTTCATCGCAAGACTAAGACATATAAGGACTGATCGTCCATTTCCATTTGTCTGATATAGTTCACTGACCGTACGAACCCCATGGACAAGCACCTTCCCGTGTTGTCCAACAAGTATGGCATCATCGCTGCACCCATTACTCCACAGATGTTTGCTTCTGCTGGGAGGGACCACATGAAGAAATATGGTAAGTCTTGGCAGTCATGATGTAGCATATCATTGAGAGTGCATGGCTACTAAGTGTGTATACAGAACTGGTGACTGCTTTGTGTAGATTGGTGTGACGTTTTATTTGAGGTGCAGACAAGATAGGCAATGTTTAAACAACCTGAAGTTGTTGTTTTTTACAATTATCTACAGTGGATCCTAACAATCTTTTTTACACTTGTATATATGTACTATTAAAGTTTTGGTGATGATTCAAAATAATGTATTAATTTGATATTCATATTTTCTTTGCATATAAATACCATGAGATATTTATTATTTTTAATCGTTTCGGCTCTAGAATAGCCTTTTTCAGGGTAACTTAAATACTGATTTGAGAGAAAAATCAGTTTTTATGTTTTGCTGAAGGAAGCCCTGAAAAAATAATAATTGTACTATGAGAGTTGTTAGCTCTATCCATTATGAGTTGATGTATGTATGAAGCTGAAACTTGAGCTTTCAGTATGTTTTGTTCAAGATATATTTGTTGGCCACATTTTTGTCAGTGAATAAATGACAAATGTGTGTTCATAGGAACTAAAGAGGAGCACTTTGCCAAGATTGCCTACAAGAACCATCTTCACTCCATCAATAACCCCAAGTCACAATTCCAGCAGAAGTACACCTTGGAGCAGATCAAAAGCTCACCTATGGTGGCCTTCCCTCTCACTAAACTGCAGTGCTGGTATGAAAGTGCATGTGCATACATGTGTGTGTGTGTGTGTGTGTGTGTGTGTGTGTGTGTGTGTGTGTGTGTGTGTCCATGTGTGTATTTATGCGTGCTATTTGAGTGTTTTATAAGCCCGGCCGCGGCCAGCCATATTAATAGCACAACTAACCCTTCCTTTTCTTTGACCCTTCCTCCCAATGACTTTCACTAATTGCACTCACTGGAAGGCAGTTTGTGTTAAGTAGAGCAGGAGGTGTAATTGTTTTCTTAGTCTTGGCTTTGGCTCTATCCCATAGTTTGGACTTTAATGCTTTTCACTGGTACATTTTGTGTCAGAGCAACATTTCTGAACTTTCTAGTGTGGGGTGGAGTTGTGAACAATTAGATAAGCTGCCACGACAACAAAGCTCCCACAATAGCAAAGCTCCCACATAATTCACACTTTTGTATTATCAACTAATAAAGCTCCCACAGAATTCACGCTTTTGTATTATCAACGTGCCAGGTAATTATGATGATAATTGATCAACTGTTTGATTTTCTGAAACCCATACATGTGGACATTAGAGGATTGTAAATAATTGCAGAGTCCAGTGGGATGGCTGGTCATCACATGTGTGCATGTGTGTGTTGTTTGTGCATATATATATATATACATGTATATATACATATATATATATATATACGTGTATATATAAATATATATACGTGTATATGTATGAGTAATAGCATGGGTAACCGTGCTTTCGGAATTAATAGCACGAGTAATGTGATTGAAATAGTACGAGGCGAAGCCGAGTGCTATTTCAATTGCTTTACAAGTGCTATTGATCCTTAATAGCACAGGTTACCCATGCTATCACTCGCTAATAGTAGGCCAGCTTTTAAGAAGTCATTTGCAATAGTAGCTATATTATATCGTTCACTCACTATCTCCTTATTTCAGGATTAGCTTCCGCTGGAACTTTCTTTTCAACGTGCGGCTCCTCCTAATCTGTTTGTAAAACATTCCGTCTAATACGGGTAGAGGTTCTGTGGTATAGAAGGACATTGTCTCCAACTAATAACTACTCGAACTGTACGTTTCCAAGGTTAACACTGCACGCATGCGCACTTACCCGTACTATTTCACTTAGTTTCCACTTAGTTACCGAGGTATTTTAATTAGTTACGTGCTATTTCACTTTCCCCGTGCGATTTCAATTGAACAGCGATTTTTCCCATACATTTTTTAATGGGTAACTTACGCGCTGTACTATTAATACGTGTATATATATGTATATATACGTGTGTAGCAAGTTCACAAATCAAGACAGACTAAAAACGTATTAATTACAGTGCTTATATGTGATGATGAGGAATGTGGGGTTAAGTGGACACATGTTTGGTTGGGATGAATTTATGTTCATGATTGAGGAATTTATGTTATTCAGTTCAGTAGCTAAGTGGTCAACTAAGGAGGTTCTTTATCTTCCTGCTACATGTGTATATATGTATATATATATATATACGTTGTATGTGTATATATTATATATACACACATAATGCATGTTTGTGTGTGTGCTTGTGAATGAATATAGTCCCACATCAGATGGTAGTGCAGCTGCTATCGTGTGCAGTGAAGACTTTGTGAAGCGCAGAGGCTTGGAGGGACAGGCAGTACAGATCCTTGCCATGGAAATGGCTACTGATCTTGCTACCACCTTCAAGGAAGAAGCTGAAGACAGCTGCATGAAGATGGTATTTGTGGATAAGACACACTCGTATTCCATGCATTTAATTCCATTCAATTAAAATTCAAAATCAAAAACTTAATATAGATCGATGCATACAGCACTTTATGGTACTTTAAATTTTATGTAGTAATATAAGTGCATCTTAATTTGGTATAATGTCTACACTCTTTTTATAATGTAGAAGTTTGACCACATCATGTTAAAACTCTGTGGGGGGGGCTAGGGCTATAGACTCTGCCCATTTTATCCATTTTTTCCCATTTGTCTTTATAGGTGGGTTACGACATGGCTAAGAAAGCTGCGGAGATGGTTTACAAGAAGGCAGGGCTAGCTCCTGGTGATGTGGACGTGGTGGAACTCCATGACTGCTTCTCTGCCAATGAACTCATTTCATATGAGGCTCTGGGTCTGTGTGCTCCAGGTGAGAGATTGGGTAAAGGGTAGTTTATCCAGTAGCTATATCAATATTCACCATATTTAACAAATTTAGGGTTGTAATGAACTCTATTGCAAATGCTGTATTTATGTTTGGGGTAGTGGGTGGCAATTATAACCCTCTGCACTCATGCGCAAGAGGGTTATAGTACTCGGTTTGTCCGTCAGTCAGTCTGTCTGTCATTCAACAATGGATCTCAAAGACAGTGGCCTCTCAACTGAAAAAGGCATCAAACTATTGCACTGGACAATTTTAGTCTTTTTTTAAATTGCCATAATTTTTGTTTTCAGTTTATTTTTTTAGAAAAGCTAGTCATTTTTGGCTGTACAATCGGAAGTAATTATGGGTCATACGTACTTCATTATGTATACACTTAGGACTGCAATAGCATATGGTATTTTTGTTCATTCTTATTGTGCTCTACCAATTGGTTTAGTTACATTCCTGAACCACCTCAGCTCTTGTTATCCTACTCCTTTCCTCTCTTCAGCTCTTTCTTCTTTGAGTCATAGGTTCTCTTCTCCTTTGTCTATCCTTCTTCTCAGTCTCTCACTGCATGTCCTTCTATCCATGATTGTGGACTTAGGCTTTGTGAACTTCCTTCCCTTTTTGAAGCTTTCCAATTTCACCTGCTTAATAGCTACAATAGTAGTTGTTTCCTTAATTGCCTTCATTTCCATCACCTTCTACTGAATGTGATGATGCTTTACCCATTCCTGTCATGGTGACACTTTACCAACCTTGACTCAGCTGATGAATTATTCATGAATACACATATTGTCGATGCACAGGCATATTACTGAGATTTATTTATTTATGTATTGCTTTATTTTCAGGCAAGGCCGGTGAAATGGTGGACAGAGGAGATAACACATATGGGGGCAAGTATGTAGTCAACCCAAGTGGTGGGCTCATCTCCAAGGGTCACCCACTGGGGGCTACTGGTCTGGCACAGTGCACAGAGCTATGTCTGCAACTTAGAGGCCAGGCAGACAAGAGACAAGTGCCTGGGGCTAAGGTCGCCCTCCAGCATAACATCGGTCTTGGAGGAGCTGCGGTGGTAGCTCTGTATCGGCATGGATTTCCTTCTGTTGCCCCAAGGTGATTAAAGATACTTAATTACTTTTAACTGCGTGTTGATAGCTAGTCTAACTTGACAGTTACACTCGGGAAAAATAAATCTTTCATACATGTTATGGTATCTCCCAAAACTTAATGCATGCCCAAGTCTTTACAAAGAATTAGTGGTGTAAGACTGCTCATGATATTTATATAATCTATTTTTGAATAAGGAACAATAGGATATAACATACAGAGAGATTTAGGAGTCATAAAAATTGGGAGCCGCAGAAAAATGAAAGCTTAACCCTTCACTTCCCCATACTTTCTTAGAACTGGAACAGTTCCCACTGAAAGGTCATTGTTATGCATCTATTGCTTAGCCTGTACAGTATTCATTGAACAAGTACACCCACACATAATTTAGCTACTATGAATACAATTACAAACTTGAGGTGAGTTAATTGTCACTGTGCATCATTTGGAGTTTACATTTTGCAGTTCTGTGACAACAAAAGGCATGCCTGGCAGCAAGCTCAAGTGTGAGCCAGTCTTTGACCTCATTGCTGACAACATCAAGAATGTAAGTTTGATTCTGGTAGGAAGTGTTTTCTGGCTCCAAAGATTGTAGATAAAAAGGTCAATGTGTATATTTCAAATTGATTGCCCTTCACTTCACCTTACCTGCTCATTGAATTGCACAATGGAGATATACTGTGGACTGGCTTGTTCTGTCAGGCATTTTAATAAGTGGTATTGAAGATGAGTGCAGCTTAATTGGAAAGGTTTAATAGTGGTGGTTTCTATATTTACCCAGGCTGCATGTAGGTGAATTTCAGTGGTTTTATATCTGGGCTTGTTGTAATAATTTATAGTGCCAATGTGCAAGTATTAGATAAGAAAGGAATAGACAGATAGGAATCAATAGGAAATCAAGTTGGCTCAAAAGAGCTACTACTGTTTGCTTGGAAGCTAGTTATGTAGTTGGACTGTACTGGCTGACTTTATCAGTGCTAATGTATGTAAGTGCAACTCTTTTGATTGTGATCACAGGAAGGTGAGAAGTTGGTGAAGAAAGTAAAAGGTAGCTTCTTGTTCAAGGTGAAAGGAGACAGTGGAGAGACAGTAGAATGGCTCATTGATTTGAAATCTGGTAGTGGATCAATCACTAGAAATCCAGGTAAGCTATAGCTGTATTGTTCTACTAAGTAATCCTATTTGAAGTAAACTGTAAAGAATGATTCGTGAAACTTCTTGTGTAGTAGTAGTCCACTGAGTTAGTTTAGTTGGAAAGGAGCAATAAATAAACATGTTCCAACTTTCATGAACAAGCTCTCAATGATTTACTTTACATGCACCCTTAATTTGAAATGCCTGGGGTGATATCCTTTATTGTTTGTTTTTAGGCAAGAAAGGAGATTGTACTATTTCAATGAAAGACAGTGATTTTATGAACATGGTTTCTGGGAAATTAGGACCTCAAAAGGTAAGTACTTTAATTAACCCTTAGTGTTTGTCATTCATTCTGTCACTCTGTCAACTGCGGATCTTGGAGATGGCGGACTTTTATGCCTTGAGAAAAGAGAAACTCCGACTAAATGATAGTTTAAGTCCTTTAATTTGCCAACTTTTTTTTTTATTTTGGCCTAGTTTTTGAGACAACGAGAGAAAAGACAGACTATAGTGGGTGCTGCTATGCTGCCACACCCATTCAATCGTTTAACTGCCATTTAGAATCACGTGAGCATACAAATTTTATACCGCCCAGTTCAGATATGCTATGTGCATTCTATAGTTCCACCTTATCTTCTTTTGTCTGGTGTTGGGAACTCTCTGCTGCTGGAGGTGTGCTTCTTTCCAAATAGTGTGCCCTAAGTGTTTGTGTAGTGTGCATGCCAGAAAGTCGAAATGTTTTTGTGGCTATTTTTTCTACCAAGCCAAGGTTAATACTAAAGCCAGAGAATGCCATGAAGTACTTAGAAAGTCGTAAAAACTGTATTGCTGAATATCAAGCTCGTCAAACAGCTTTAGGAAGTATGGATCAGTCCCAAGTGTGTACAAGGGCTGGTTCTAAATGTTCGTGCCTCCCAAAAAAGCCCTTGAAATGCCAGAAGAATCCCAGAGATGCAAACAGGCCAATTTAAATGCCCCAACAGGACAAGTTAAAATTTATTATTCATGAATAGAACTAAACTATTACAGTTACAAGCTGAAAATTTAAGAACTTAGTCATTCAACAATAGTGACGTTTTTATTTTATTTATTTTTTTATTTTATTTTTCAAATTATTGCAGTATCTGACGCTGAGGGTTTACACTCTTAGTGCTATAGTTAAGTAGGTAAAGAATGATTCTAAGATTTGTAACATATTAGGTAAATATGTTACTGGTTAAAAGCAGTGTAGTATGCGTCCATTAGTCATAATAAAGCCAAGCCAGTAATGTTGAAACTGTCAATTTAACCTTGATCTTATGTACATGTATGCAAGTGTGTGGTATACTTCTTCCCAAAGTTGTTACAGTAGAAATTCAGTTATTCGAACTTGATTATCTGAACACTTCAGTTAACTGAACACCCAAACTGTAATAGTAACATGCACAAAATTAGGGATTGATTGACCACGCCCTTTTATTAGTGCTTTATAATACATTTTCTATGATGTTGAGTTATCTGAACATTTCAGTTCTCCGAACACCTCTCAGTCCCAATGTATTTGAATAACTGAAGTCCTACTGTACTTATAACAACTGTTTAATCTATATTATCCACTTCCTTTGAACTAACTTAGTGGTGGGTGGTGGTAGGGACAATATTGTGAAGTATATTTCTATGATACTCCAGGCCTTTTTTGAAGGGAAACTAAGGATTGCTGGTAACACTGCCATGGCAATGAAGTTGCAGTCTATTGTTCCTGCCCCTGGAAAGGCCAAACTATAGTCAAGTTGTTTGATAGAGATGTTGAAGTCGTTATTTCGCTTATAATTTTGAACTTGGGACAGGTTAAATTTAATTTTTGTCTTTTTTTATGCCATGTAAATATATTTTGCAAAGTCTAATTCTGTACATTGTGACATTGCAAGGTTACATTTGAAGGGGGTAAAAGGAAAAAGGGAACATTCAATCCCCCTAGAACCTTAGTATTAACTTTTTGACTATTAATGTGTTTTTAAGTACTGCTAGTGTATCTTATACAATGTACTTAATCTCCTTGCCCCCCCCCCCAGGTTATTTTCTTTATGCAGCTATGTTTAATAATCTGGATATATTTTTAAGGATAGTGCCAAACCAGTAAACAATTTTATTATTGCCACATTTTACAAACCAGTAAACAAGTTTATTATTGCCACATTTTCAAGCGACTCATAAGAATATTACACTAAATAAATTGACACAAACAACAAACAAGTTGTTTTTTTGTTTTTTTACCAACTAAACTGTACAGAACACATGACAAAAAAAAATGAGTTAATTAGTTTGACAGACGCACACTGGTACTGGTGATATCTTTTCTTGACTGACTACTTGATCCGTAACTCTTCCTTTCCAACTCCTCTTCACTTGCATCCAATAGAGGCTCACGGACAGCATAATCATCGTGGGAGGAGTGTTCAGATTGACACATACTTCTTTCGGCACCATTTGTGGTGTGCAGTTCTGGTGGAGCTTGTTCATTGGATTGTGTTCTAATAACACTACACTGTTTCAGTCGTTTAATTACTACAAAAATTGATACAGTTAAAAGATACACAGTTGGCAAATAAGTCAAAGCAGCTGGGAATATATACTGATGAATTATCTTGTTAATTTTAGAAACTTGGTCGTTTTCAGAGAATGGAAGAGACGATGTAGATACCAGCAATATACCCATTAAAAGAAGTGAATCTAACAAATTAAGCCATTTTTGTTTGTACGGTTGAATTAGAATTACTGTAGTGAAAGTGATGACATTGATAACTGTTAACAGACTATTGTGTTGAGGCAAAACTTCTGTGAGGACACCATGCACTAGAAATATACACAATCTAGTAAGAAAATAAAATCCTGCAAACCAGCGGTGCTTTGAATGAAAGCAAGCTTGAAACTCGTCAATGAATTGTTTCAAATTCAATCTGACTAAATTGACGTGCTGAGTCCACTTAGGTGCAAACAAAAGAAGAATGCAGATGGGTAGTGATAGAAAGAGCTCAACACATATAGCTAAAATACCAACTGGCCAGTGAATGCCTCTGAAATATTCTGTAGTAGGAGCTGCTTTAACATAAGTCTTGTTGTTTATAGACGTGGGGATTAAAAGCTTAAAACTTGTGCACGACATTGAAGTATACGAAAAGAGAATCAACATACAAATAGCATGAATGGGTGAATAATTTGAAGTAGACCGAGCCAAACGGGAGGAATTGCGCTTGATGATTACAAAAGCAAATATCAGTAATACAATAAAAAAAGGTGTTGCATAGCGAAATATCAAGTGAAAAAAAGGACTCTTCCATTTTTCTACAAAACATATTTCTACAAACCCAAGTACTTCTGGGTTAAGCTGAGTTAACATAGTACTGATGTACAATGGTATGGCAAAATACTCCTTGCCAAATAACGGAGTGCGGTCAGTGTATATGGTAATCACACTAAAGTAGTACACTATTCCATACATAAAACCTGAACCTACACTGAGATCTAGTGATAGTACCATAAGGAAAAAAACTGAACACATGATCCAATAAACGATAAGAACCACTACTATGATAACTGTGTACAAGTATTTACAACTAGTCACACACTTCAGACCTCCAAATGTAAATGAATAATCGCCTACGCATTCTGAGCATAGTGTTTCTCCTCTTCCTTCTTTGCAAGTGTCATGAGAACTGTTAAGACAGCAATACGAGTTGTCATTTGCATTGGGACGAGTACGAATGGGGCAATCACTGTTGTTATAGTCACTGTTGTCATAGTCACAGTTTGTGACTGGACACAGTAATGGTGACTCGAACTCATTTGCAAACCAATAATGTTTTTTTATGCAAGCAACAGAATGATCAGCTACACATTTGATAAGTGGGGACTTTCTGCAGTGACAGGTCCCGTTCAAAAAATAATAGCCAAGTTTACAAGCACTTATATTAACACTTAGCACAGTTGTTCCAACATGATACTTTATTTCTCCGGAATAATAAAAATCTACATTAAAAGACACTAAGCTTCCATTACCTTCTGAATGTCCTTCGATCATAAAATTGTTGTCATTCATAGTATCATCAAATGTAATCGTATCTGGGCCACTCATTTTATACCCACCAGTTACTTCTGGCATAACCCAAATGTATCCAATTGAACCATTCAATTTATTGTCAAATCTATCCAGAATATTCATCGGTTTCAAAGAAAATTTCTCTCCAAGTGCAACATCAGAAATATAATCAGCAGGAGCTGCCTGTTTGAGCTTCACAAGAACTAATTCGATAAAGCTAGGTGGAAACCTTACTTGATTTGAATCATATGGAAGAATTGAGAAACTGTTGAAGGTCTTCATCATGCTTCCACAGACACCAGCATTTTCCACAAAAATAGACTGATTCATTAGTTTATGAACTGTATTACTATGGAAAGATATGTTAATTTTAGAATTTTTGTCAAATTGAAATATACAAAATGAACTCCTGGTTGCCATGGAATAAATAGCACCACCCATTACAAATGCCTCATTTCCTGCAAAGGTTATATTACTCATAGTGTGTACATAGAGAGAAGAATTATCATACAACAAAATGGCACCTCCTATTATTCCTTTGTTGTCCCTGAAGACAACAGTAGCAGCAAAATGAACAGCTGCAGTATTACGCAGTACTAAAGCAGACCGTGTATTATTAAAGAACTCGGAAAATCCATTTACAAAAGCCATGAGCACCGAATCCACCATCACAGTTCCAGAACTGTCATAATCTGCACTAATTTCAGTATTATTCACAAAAATACAACTTCTGCATTGAGACTGGATATGGAATCTTGGCTCTGTCCAATACCATTTATTGTTGGAACCACTCAGCCATATTGCAAATCCACTTGAGTTAGCTGAATTGCCCATCCACTGACACTCTGTCATGTTAATGTATATGGAACTATTACATGAGCTGCAACCGTTAATATAGGAAGCCACACCTCCACCTAATTCTGCCCTATTGCTGATAAAATTGCACTGGTGAAACTCTAAGATAGCTGAAGTAACTAAATTTGTATGTATATTATTGGACTGAGTGACACGGTTAATATCACTCGCTATTAATATTGCACCGCCTTCAAAACAAGCAGAGTTAGAGATAAATTCTGATTTCTCTACCGAGACAAAAATATTAGACTCCTTACCCATGAAGAACATACTCATAGCCCCACCTCTAATGGCTGCATTATTTTCAAATTTGCAATCAGTTAACCTCAATTCAAAATAAATTGAATTTAATTCCAGCATAATACTAAGGCCACCCCCGTAAGTCACGTTGCCTCTGCCATGACAATTAGAATTATCTATCAAATCAAAATTTTGATTAAAGTAGCAAGACTCGATTGAAATACTCACATTGTATGGCAAATATGAGGATATATGGATTACTATCCCACCACTGCGAGTGTGCAAGGGAATGTTTCTGGCCAAAAAAGTTGGATGTGTATATGCTAACAACTCCAAAAGTATCTAAAAAAGTTATTCCAGAACCAACAAGATTTGTGAACGTACAATTTGTAATACTTACATTCGTTGTGTACTGAAGTAATAGAGATGTTTGAGCAGATGTCACAATAAAGGGATAATGCTGTTTACTTTGAATGAATTCCAAGGGTTTAAAGGAACAACCAGAAAAGTTAAGATTTCTGAGAAGGACATAATTTGAAGTCAATACAAACCCACCATTATTCCAACAATGAATAGTGACAGGTTTGTCATAGGTGGTAATACCAATAGCTGCTTTTACCAACACCACAGTGGAATCAAGGTGAAATGTTGAATCTAACAGCATATAGATTGTGCAATTTTCGGATATGTCAGATGTCCAGCTGCAATTGAAGGTAGCACAGGGTATTTTAGAATTGGGTATTAAACAGTTGCAACCACTCCCAGATCGAGTTGAGATATTATAATATCTTGTTCCATGACAATCTTCCCAACATAATCCTTTAGATACTAAGAGAGTAAGAATTAATTCAATGCTAAACAACTTCGCCATCTTTTCTGCTAATAGGCAAGTCTGAGCCTGCAAGAAGATTTCTGCAAGTTTCGCCCCAAAGCTCCACAGCGCGGAAATCCGCTTTAACACTTGCATCGTCGCACTATCTGCGCATCGACCACCCTTTACCTTCCATTGATTTTTTTTTTTGCCACGGTTCAGGGTCCGTATAACAGACCAAAGACCATGGACCACCCGGACACACCCCCCGCGGGTTCGCGCTCTAACTCCACGTGATTGGTTGCAGTCGTGGAAGCCAAGAAATTTCAGGGAACTCAGCCTAATCTTCCCCCTTTTCAACCTGTTTTTAGACCAACTAATGATCAGAGTAAAGGTAGAACCAACAGCTAGCTACAGATGTAACTAAAAACTTATCAATGATAGTAATGGATTTATTTTTATTTATTTTTTGTTATTGTTTTGTTGTTGTTGTTTATTTAATTTATTGCATTCAATTTAATTTTCTGTTTTCTGCCTATTAGGAATCATTTGAAGAGGGGAGCTCCCCAGAAATTCTATTTAATTACACACAGTTTCATCTAGGCTAGGATTTTTTTTTTTGAGGGGGGGGGAGCTAAAGGGGGTTGAGGGTTGTCATGTGCTAGTACTTACTACTTTGCAACAAACTTTAAGTCTTCAGTGCCATTATTTCTTTGGTGGAAAAAAATTAAGAGATCGGTATTCTTGGGGGAGAAGGAGAGGGGGGAAATGGAGTGGTTTGGGGGGAGGGGAAAGTTAAGCAGTTTGGGGGGAAGCTTCCCCTGTGCCTCCCTCCTTAGACGTACAACCCTGCTTAATATAATAGAATAGTCTCTTGAGGTGTAGTATGTTAAGTTAGCATTGTAATGATTATAATGGAAATTTTATTGTTCTACATTATTATAATCTTAAGATGATTGGCGAGCTGATGGGTACAGATGGTTTCAGTATGGGACAAAGAAGCTACCAAGACAAATTCCAGCTGTATGTAAAAGTTACTTTATTTCAGTGACACGTACAGGTCACAGTCATGAGTTTAAACGATGTGTTTATAAGCTCCTTGATTCACAATCCTCTTTTGTCCTGATACATTACATTGGGGATGAATCTATAGCAGTTGCAGTACCCCATGGAAATTCAACAGTTAGTAATCGTGTCTTCTATCGTACATATCCATCTGTCCTAAAAGCAATAGCTTCACAGAATGAGTCACCTGAAAATATTTATAAATCACTGATTTCTAAGAGTGAAATACCACCTCAATATCAACATACGTTGGTACCGCGTGATAGAAGACAGGTAGTGAATATACAACAGAGGGAACGTCAGAAGAGTAGACTTACCCGTGATGCACTATACAATATGCATGAACTGGCATTTGATTTGGGAAGTTTTGTTAAAGTCATCATGACTTATCCAGATCTGATTGTCATTTGTGGTCACGAAAATTTTTTGATAGAACTTAACCTTCTCCAGATAGACTCAATTCAACCACAGCTACTTTCATACGACACAACGTTTCAGTTGGGAGATTTCTATCTGTCTCCACTTTTGTTTCGTCATACCTTGTTCTTGAGATCTCCAGTAATACCTGCCTTGTTTTTAATTCATGAGCAAAAGTTTCAACTCGTTCATGATACATTGATGCAACAAGCTGCACAACTTATTCCCAATCTTGTCAAAGGTAAACGAAAAGTTCCTGTAGTGACGGATGATGAAAGTGTCATAGTCCAAGCCATTGGGAAGTATTTGCCACAAGCTGTTCATGTTAGTTGTTGGAACCATGCTATCAATGCTATGAAAGTGTGGCTGCAGCAGAAATACCAGCATATACTGGCTATGTTCACGATCTACTGAATCAACCCTGAGCCGACTACAATGAAACCTTGAATATTTACAAAATTAATTGGAGCAAATCATTCTTTGATTATTATATGGAGAAAATTCATCCCAAGGTTTGTGAAATGTTTCATAATTTTACATTGTACTACTATGTCCTAATATTTATATTTCATATAGGTTATCAGTTCACTTGGACGATGGATTTTAGAGGAGCTGGATGTATATTCTTCCTTCACAGGTGTTACAAATAACCAGTCAGAGAGCTTTAATGCCACACTGAAAAGGTTGCAAAAGAGAAAAGAAGTACCAGTTGATACCACATTCAAGCCTTCTACTATAATAATGAAGTTCAAAGAGGTCTTGCAGGTTAGTAAATGACTAATTCTATCATTACCTAATACAAATGGAATTATAAAAACATAGGACTTGGTGAATACCAGCTTCATTCATTTTATAAATCTGCAGTGAGATCAGTAGATGAACTTGATCTGATTAAATGTAATCCACTTGATGAACTTGTGACTAGTGTGTGTGGCAAATACAATGTCAATCATACTATGAAGGAGGAAGATACAAGCAACAATCAATCTGACATTGTTGAAGATAGCAATAACTGCACAGGTACGTTAAATTTTGTTATCATAGCAGCTAAATTGAACTGCTTTATATAAAGATATGGATGAGCAAAAAAGAAACAACAAAAGTATTTCAGCATTGTCTACATCTTCAAGTCGAGCAAGGTTTGTTGAGTTAGAATACATAATGCAATTATTAGTAACAATATATATTTTCGTAGGCTTATAGTTGACCAGGGTTTAATCAGCCACAATCAAAACCTAGGTGTTTTCACTGTTAACGGAACAACTGGCAATGCACAGGCTATACGTTTATTTCCAAATGAATCGTGTACATGTCCAGCAACTGGAAGATGCTACCATATTTTAGCTGTTTGTATTAGTGTTGGCCTGGAAGATAAAGACAAATTGAAGAAGATAAACCTCACACAACTTCGTAGGAATACTCGTTCCAGAACAGACAAAAAATCAGGAAGAAAAGCTCCAAGACCTGGTGATTTTGATATCAACCCGGCACCAGATTCTATTCACGAAGTAAAATAACATAAGTAGCCATATTTGGCTGTCGTTTTAAATAATAACTATATTTAATTTTTATCTAGGAATCCTGTAATGAAAATGCTATGGCACATATGCCAGTCAAAGATAAGAAAATGGCTTGTAGAGATACCATCAGTACCCGATGCCAAGCATTCAATATGGACTTCTTTTTTTCTCAGGTATCAAAGTCTCACATTACAGCTAGCTACACACTTATCTATGGTATTTTTGTCCGTTTTCAGAATGATACTGTTGATATTAGACTGAAAATGAAACAATAAATTATGCAAATGAAACTATTGCAATTATAACACTTGTATAATGATTCTTTGTTTCCTTGGACTCCAACACACAGAAGTTAACTAGCTTAATTGATGTAAAGCTAATTAATTCTCTTATGACATTGAAGTAACAATTAAAACTAACGAATCTTCAGGTAGCTAACATTAGGAACAAAACCATAAAGTTCTTTTAATTAGTATTAATAGCTAAGTCTAGAAACTAAAACAAGTAAACATGATGGTAGCTATACACTGGTATGTATAGCTTTCATGTTTGTTATATATATATATCATAATACCACATTATCACTTTTATTTTTTGCATCTTGTGCCTGCAATAACTACTACTGCTGCTATCATTACTAGTATCAAAGAATGTTCATTAGGTAACTAGCTACTAAAGTACATGTGTACTGACTTTGATACTTTTTTCAGTCTCTGCTCAAAGGAAACAGATGTCGTTTGTTGTGACACTAAGTATTACAGTCTGCGCCGCTTTACCGTTCCCTATCTTCTATAGATATTTTCCCCTCTGTGCTTGAAGTAGTCAGTGACCTTGAGCTTATTGTAGTACAATTTATGCCACATTACTTTTTGTTCTCATCATAGTTGCTTCTATACCACTTATTTCAAAGCGGGCAAGGTTAATAGGTATTGTAAATTCAATCAACTCACTGAAAAACAAAAGATGTTAGCAACTAGGTAGCATTGTCTTTGCCCAATATGTTTAGACTTTGCTGGACACTGAAGAAATTCATTGGAGTCTCTCCTACAAAGAGAGCACTTGCTCCTGTCAGTTCTCACTAAAATTTCCCATGTTGGTCCAGGGTTCTGCAGATCAAAGAGTTTGAATTGAATGCATACTGTAGCAGCACTGTGTTTGAAAATTCCTGCATATCTTGCCGGCAGTGGGCACTTTGAATTTGAAGTAAACTCTTGACCAGAAGAAGATAGAAATTTAATTCAAGTTTCAAAATATTGCTTAGAGCAGCTAAGCCTTTTCATTTGGTATCCAAAGTTGACCACATTAGCTACTACATGGAACTAAGTTAATATCCACTGTGCCAATGGTTTGATATAAGATAGTATCTTATATCAAAGCATTGGCACTGTGATCGTAATTTAAAATGGCTTCATTTCTGAAAATAATTCTGGGATCACATTCTACAAGTCTACCAAGTTTCATGGTTGTACATAAAAAAGCATGATTGTCTCACAAATCTGCCTGAGTTAGGCAAGACTCTTGAAAGGAAATGCATTTTTCTTGGGGAAATATAAATCAGAGGAGGGAGTAACAGGTATAGATGTATTTAATTTGAAATAACTGATAAGCAGATTGTCCATGCTATTAAATCAAGAAAAAAACTGATGTGTATATAAGTTTATTTTAATTAGAATTAAACTACATTGTCTATTCTATCAGGAGAAATCGTTATGCACTTTGTATAATTACCGCAATTAATTTCTTTTTTGGGCAGTAGCTACAATCATAAAGGCATTACTTTTTCTTAGAAAGTTTCATAAACTGAAAAGTTAACTAATGTTGAAGCCACTGCATGAAAACTAACTTATGATCATAAATACTAATTTACTTTTGAACTAGCCTTCATTCACTCACTAGTATTCGTATTTCTGTCTCTCGCACTAATAACTGTTAGAATTACTTTCTTATACTGATTGCTTTCTCTTCCTTGTTCAGTTGTTGGTTCTCTCTCTAAACTTTGTGATTTGGACTTTTCTCTCTCTATTATTTTTGGTCTCATCTCTCATTTTGGAAGGTTACTACCTCTACTACTTCGTTTTGTGCTCACCGACTGCCTTTGATGTTGTTCTTGTAATTTACTATTAATAATATTATTCGTAAATTGTATACACTTGAACTAATTCTGAAGGCGAGTCAAACGGCTGGAATTTACAACCCAGTCAAAGGTAGCTTTCGTCAGTTTATTTAGCCATTGGTTGGGTCAAGTCGGTGGTCTAATTCAACTAATATATTAGCTAGATGCTCGGTAGTGCCTAAGATTGGCATAAAGTATTTTATTATGTACTGAGCAGTAGGGCCTAATACCTATTGTGACATAGAATATGCATTAAAGTAAACTGGATATGGCTTGAGGCAATACAGTAGAATGTCAGTTATCCGAACTTCAATTATCCGAACACTTCAGGTAACCGAACACCCAAAATCTAATAGTAGCACGTGCACACATGAAGAATTGCTTGACCACACTCCTTTATTAGTGTTTTATAATACATTTTCTATAATGTTCAGTTATCCAAACACCTCTAGGCCCAACGTGTTCGGATAACTGACATTCTATAGTATTTCCCATATCACCTGTGTTCATTATTATAACGTTGGGTTATCAAGTCCCCCCCCCCCCCCCCCGGCTATACAAGTATTTACTGCACAAGCACATGAGCAGGACATAATAAATATATTATTCATTGGATAACACAGAACATCACTCGTCTCATTGGCTGTATTTAAGCTCGTGCCTGCGACACTTATGTAAATTCTAAGCCAACAGACTCGTGATATTCTCCTGTATCAAATGAATAATATATATTATGTATGTGCCTTGGAATTTAGTTACTAATGTGTTCCCACTACTATTACATAGTAGTAATAGTAGCAGTTAGTACTATAAAGTTGTTGTTGTTGTTGTTGTTTATTAGTAGCTAGTAAGCAGTGTCCATTTTATAATTCATTACGGAAGTAATCAAAGAGGAAGAGATGCTTAATGTTTAACAGCATGCAGACTGTGGAGTTAAATGGTTAATGTGCTTGAGAACTAATGAAAAGGAGAATTTCATAAATATAATGCATATTATATATACAGTGTTAGTAGCGTGATTTGCTACATAAGTTTTCCCCTGTAATTTCTTCTAGTTTATAGTTTATTAGTAAATGTAGCAGCAGTATCGACACAAAATCCATGCAGATGAATATGCAGCAGTGTCTATTTCACAGCATTGGATTCATTCTAATTTTGTGGTGAAGCCTGACACTATATATTATACATATAATACAATATCAGTTGTCCCCTTATTTAAAAGTTCATAGTTAGCTAACAAAGAATAAAAAGTTAACGAATCACACCTAATTGAAGGTTAACCATATATTTCCTATTCACAGGTAACTCATATATTTATAATAGTTTACTTAACAAGAAATTTAAATCTTGATCACACAAAAGTTTTGTATTTATTGTAGTTTGTCTTTTCCAAAACTGCTTTGTAAAAATTGTAAACATCGGTTCCTTTACTAATATTATTATTTTTATTAGGTACTCATGCACTGGAATAGAACCAATAGAATTAATAGTTTGCTTTTTTTTTTTTCCTCTTAACTTTATTTCATTACTTACATACCTTGAAACAGGCTACTCTTGCGGGTTTGAAACATACACTCCACCACCTTTCCACTGGAAAAGAGAAAGATTTGATCTGACATCCTCTAATAATTTGAGAACGTCAGTAATAAGGTCTTCCTAGATACTGGTCACTTGCAAGGCTTCCATGAGACGATTTATGTTAAAGATACTTTACCGCTCGCCGGTGGTCCTTGGTCTTTGGACTGGTCTGTGTTTTATACGGACCCCGGTTCAGAGCATATCCTTGTTCCTACTCCAGGGCGGCACGACAGGTACGGCCGGTACAGCCATGGCCGGACCAATATTTTGTCTAGGAGGTGTGTCTCCTAATTTAAGGGGATGTAGCACCTTATTAATTAGCTTTAGGTTTATCGTCTAAGAAGGGGAGTGGCATGACCTCTTTTCCACAGTAAGGTCCACACCATCCTGGCTCTCAGTTTAAGTTTCCCAAGAGAGCAAAAAAAAGCTGTCCATAGATCCTTTCAAAATGTTTTGGTTTTCAAGGTGGGCTTGCCTAGACTACAGGGAAGATGGTGACACTGTATTTTGCTACACCTGTAAGAGAATGTTTTTGGAAAAGAACAACAAGACTTCCACCAAGGCAGACCAAGTGTGCGATTGCTCACTACTCAGCTCATCAAAGCTGAGAACTGCTGTGAACTAGATAGAGTGGGAGCCACTTACGATGTAAGTCCCAAGCTATTAGCAGCTATTATGAAAAGCTAACACCTAACCTAACAGCTAGCTAAAGCCACTCCAGATTATAGTAAAGAGATAGCTACACTGTCTAACTGTATGTTGCCCCAAGTTAAGACAATCAGTACAATCAAACTAACTAATAATCAAATAGCGATGAGTATAACAGTAAAGAAAGTCAGAGTTGCAAGTTGCAAAAACTGAGAAAGTGAGTAGACTGAGAGTGTGAGAGAGAGTTCAGAATATATTCCAGAGCAGAGAAGACAGAGTGAATAGAGTGATAATTGTTGTGAAAGGGGGAGTTAATTGTAGTGTACACAGAGTTCATGAGTGAATGAAGTGCAAATAGGGTTCAAGCCTAATTAGGTTAGTGGCAGTCTGTGGCGCTCCAACATCAAGCTTTTGTAAGTTTAGATATTATCAATTGTTTATTTGAGGATTAATGCATCTTACTAGCTAATTACTCAATTATAAGCGCTAACGGTGAGAACATTTTATCTTAGTTTTACAAGTTTGTTTGTTCTTCAAGCAGAACAGAGTTACTACCAGTTATAATTATATTTAACCAATAAAAATTGAAATATAATTATGCTGTATATTTAGGTATCCAAAGGTTTTTACAATTGGAAGGATGCTATTTTTGCATTCAGTAAACACGAGAAAAGCCAGTGCCATTTGGAAGGAGTTGATGCAATTATTACATTGCCAGCCACTACCATGCATATTGGCACACACCTGAATAGACCGCATGCAATCGAGGTAGCCAAAAATAAGAAAAGACTACTGAATATCTTGTCTTGCATAAATATTTGGCTAGACAAGGATTACCACTGAGGGGTCAAGATGATGATAATGACAGCAATTTTATTCAGCTTTTAAAGCTTGTGGAGAAGATGATCATGTAATTCATCAATGGCAGAGAAAAAATCCAACAAGTACACATCACATGAAATCCAGAGTTCTTTGATTAAAATTATGGCTCTTTCTGTATTAGAAACGTTTCTGAAAACCTACATAAGTCTCCATTTTTAACTGTGATGATTGATGAGACAACAGATGTGACCAACCAGGAACAAGTCACAATAGTTATTCGTTGGATTAATGATAATTTTGAGGTATATGAAGAGTTCATTGGGCCTTATGCAGTTCCATGTAGTGATGCTGCTACATTATTTTCTGTTATTAAAGATACTTTGACTCGACTAAATTTAGCATTCCATAAACTTGGTGGGCAGTGCTACGACGGTTGTAGTACCATGGCTGACTCTACTAGTGGTGTAGCAAAGAGAGTTTTGAAAGAGGAAGAGTGTGCAGTATTCACTCACTGCTACTGCCACTCTTTAAACTTAGCAGCTAATGGTTATGTTAAGAATTCTAAAGTTATGAAATTATCATTGGAAGTTACCCATGAAATCACTAAGTTGATTAAACTCTCTCCACGACGAGATAACATTTTTCGTGAGCTAAAAGCTGAAAGTGAATTAAAAATGAAATTAATCCCTTGAGCATTCGACTTCTGTGTCCTACACGACTTACTGTGCGAGCCAATTCTCTTTATTAAGTGTTCTCAACAATTACTCTACATTGCTAGGCACCGGGGAGATGGCAGTACATGTAGCAAGGGATACTGAAAGCAAAGCAAGAATTCAAGGAGTAAAAGCACAGATGAATACTTTTCGCTTTGCTTTTGGGACAATGTTGGCAGAAATGATACTTCGCCACACCGATAATTTGAGCAGATCATTGCAAGATAAAGTTTGCTCTGCAGCTGAAGGACAAACCATTGGAGCCATGGTGGTTGGCACTCTCCAGTCCTTACGAAATGACTCATCTTTTGAATTATTTTGGTCAAAAGTGACGTCATTTACAGAACCCCTTGACATCTAGCCGTCATTACCACGTCAGCAAAGTAAAGTACCTAGACGGTATGAATCTGGAACAGCTGAAGGTCATGTTCACCAGTCTGTACATGATTTGTGCTAGTTCAGATAATTTTTTAGTAGAAGTGAAACTTTAAAAAAAGGCATGTGCTTTCTCTATCTCTGTGGCAGCATTTCACCATTATTGGATGCTTTTCTTTCTATCCACACGCGATACAGTATAAAAATGGTGTGTGTTTTTAGCTTTACTGTTGATGTAACCTTTCCTGAAGTCAGAGTGCAAAATAACTAAACAGAAGTCCAACAATAATACTCCAGTGTTAAACAGTGAATTAAGCTCTCTTCATTATCTTCCCAACTCGTCAATTAGAATCTAGACATGCCTGATACATATAACTCACTAAGCATAGGAAAATATATTTTTTAATTAGCTAATCTATTTAAAGTAACAATAATTTCACATATGACATGTAACAACATATCGCAGACACAACTTCTTTGCTGGTAGTAAGGCCATTATCAACTGTGTACAGGAAAGACTATTTTGAAGCTATCGATTTAGCAGCGAATTGCATACAAGATCGATTTCAGCAAGCAGGCTATGAAGTGTATAAAAATCTTGAGCAACTACTTTTAAAGGCAGCAATAAGCTCCGATTTCTCTGCTGAATTCACTTTTGTTACATCTTTTTATGGAGAGGATTTGCAAGCTGAATCATTGCATGCACAGTTGCTTGCATTTGCAATTGAGTTTAAACGAGTGTTTTCAGAGACTACTTCCAAGCCCACTGTAAATGATATCAAAACGTTTTTTGTTCATTATCTGCAGCCCAGAAAAGTCTTTTGTGTCAGGTCGGCATTGTGCTAAAGTTTGTACTTATTATGCCAGCCTCTAATTCCACATCAGAGAGGTCATTCAATGCTCTTCGTCGTGTAAAGACATACCTCAGGAACACAATGGGACAAGAGAGGCTAAATCACCTCATGGTGTTGCATGTGCATAAAGAACTAACAGATGATTTGGATTTAATTAGTATTGCTAATGAATTTGTAGGTGACTCTGAGCACAGACTTAAACTGATCGGTACTTTCTCTTAAACAAGTTATCATTTGATACTTTCTATTAAACAAGTTATCATTTGGTACTTTCTATTAAACAAGTTATCATTTGGTACTTTCTTTTAAACAAGTTATCATTTGGTACTTTCAAGTTATCATTTGATACTGTCTATTAAACAAGTTATCATTTGGTACTTTCTCTTAAACAAGTTATCTGGTACTTTCTCTTAAACAAGTTATCATTTGGTACTTTCTCTTAAACAAGTTATCATTTGGTACTTTCTCTTAAACAAGTTATCTGGTACTTTCTCTTAAACAAGTTATCTGGTACTTTCTCTTTAAGCAAGTTATCATTTACTAAACAAGTTATCATTTGATACTTTCTATTAAACAAGTTATCATTATCAATACACAATTTTTTCATCACATATTTCAACACTATAATTCTATATGATTAAAAAAAAGTACACTAAGCACAGAGGAATCAATTACTGTAATATGATAGCTAATTATATACTTCCTGTTTGGAGCTGTGATGGGCGTGGTCACAATGGCCTTACCACCAATGTCCATGAGCTTGCTGCAGCGCAGTTACGTTACCTCTGCTGCAAATGCTCTGGTATAAGAAGATGATTTTGAGTTGGGGAGGGGGGGGGGGGGGGGGGGCTGACAACTAAAACTATATTATGTATAGTCTATTTATTAGGTGTTTGTTCACAGATGCAAAATTACAAACGACTTTTTTTAGACACCAATACACAACTGACCAAGCCTGTAGGCAGGGGAGCCCATGGGGGTTCCTTGTGTGAAATCCCCCATTAGATGCAATTCATTGATAATGTTTTTATTTTTGTCCAATTTCTCTATGTAATAGTTGTGGAGTCAAGAATTCAATCCTATTTTGCAGCTATAACTATCAGCTTAGGCGAGCCATCTTCTCTTTGAAATGTTCTGGCTATAGCTAGATCTGCTTTGTGGTTGTAGATGTTGACTTCCTGCAAAACTTGTGACCCATTCCCTGCCCTACAGAGCACTCTTCAAAACCTAGAGGGGCAGAGCCCCTCCCCCCTGGTTCTTACACCAATGAAATGGGACACTTTTTTTAATCATTTGATGGTTCATCTACTCCAAACCTGTAATGCATTCCCAATTCTTATCAGTTGAGTGTGGACAACAATGATATTTCACAATTTCTTTCACACCCTTCTTTTACTCATTAGATGTATTCTCTCTCTGTATACTCACCTAATGAGTAAAAGAAGGCTGAGAAAGAAATTGTGAAGTGAAATATAGGCAGAGTAAAAAAAATTCCACAGAAAAAAAGCGTTAGTCTGCTGAGAGCGAGACTGTAACATAGCATGCAGTACCCCTTAAGGTTTGGTAACTGGTTGGTTGGCTGTTGTTGTAGCTCAGCGGTCTTAGGTTCGATTCCAGGGGACAGCCAAACAATTTTAATTCTGTATTGTTAAAAAAAAAAAGCCTGTAAAAGAGAGAATAGCCATATCTAACAATATTGAATATCTGGGAAATGTGTCGATAAGAAAGTGTGTTCATTAAAATATTGGCAAAAAATACAGTAAATCAGTTATTTTTCATCACTAGCTAAGATCCTCATCAGTTCAGGCGGAACCTTGTTCAGCACGGCTGGCAAAGTGTTTAGGCCAAAAGATGCAGACTGATCAACAGTATCAAAAGATGCAGACTGATCGACAGTATCAAAAGATGCAGACTGATCGACAGTATCAAAAGATGCAGACTGATCGACAGTATCAAATGCAATGTTTATTCACTGCAACAGTAAGTACATTAATTTTCAGTGACTTATGTGTTCTAATTAATTTCATTACAAATTATGAAATATAAATCTATGAGTGACTTTGATGTTTTAGTAAATTTTTGCTTCAAGCTCCTTTAAATTGAAGTAAAGTTGTGCTTCAAGCATTGTAAGCACTAATGCTTAGCTTTAAATGCTTGTGCTTTAAGCATTTCTCTAAATGCTTGCAGGTATGTTGAAGCACATGACTTATATATATATATATATATATTATATAATTGTATATGAATTTTCTATCAGAAATATTTGATCAGAAACATAGAATAAAAATATAGGATGAATATCTAGCAATGATATACAACAGGCTCAATTCTAGTTGAAACTGAATCTGTGGAATTTTAGTTATTGGAGTGTGTTCTATGACAATAGTTGTTAAAGTAGAGGAACTTGCAAGGATGTGGTGACTTGTTAACATTCTGTTTATGTGAGAAAACATCTTCATTCATGCTGTGTTTGAAGTACACACACTATATTATATATTATATATTAGCTATTATATATATATATTTATAGCCCGTTACCGGAGCGACCTCGCTTGTCGTTAAGAACTATAAATCTGATACAGTCTGGTATGCTCGTAAGAAAATGTATTAGCGGGGAAAAGTCTGATATAGTTCTTAGCAACCATAATTATGGTGGAAGGCAGATCAAAGCAAAATGGAATAATGAAGAGTTTGGGTACTTTAATACAATTACTAAGATAGCTAACGCTATACTTTGCTCGTTGTTTATGTTTGGGCTATAAAATAGTTATAAACCAAAATCATTAGGTTTGTATTTCGATTTATAAATCCTCGCCACTCGGGCTGCGCCCTCGTGTCTCGGAGTACAAACCTCAATTTTGGTTTATGAGGTTTGTATGCGTTTTATAAACTCCGAGACACGAGGGCGCAGCCCGAGTGGCGAGGATTTATAAATCGAAATACAAACCTAATGAATTTGGTTTATAACTATTTTATAGCCCAAACATAAACAACGAGCAAAGTATAGCGTTAGCTATCTTAGTAATTGTATTAAAGTACCCAAACTCTTCATTATTCCATTTTGCTTTGATCTGCCTTCCACCATAATTATGGTTGCTAAGAACTATATCAGACTTTTCCCCGCTAATACATTTTCTTACGAGGATACCAGACTGTATCAGATTTATAGTTCTTAACGACAAGCGAGGTCGCTCGGGTAACGGGCTATAAATATATATATATATATTGAAATGATAATTTTGGAAAAGCAACATTAGACAAAGAATCCACTAGCTATATTTATAGCAAGCTTTGCTACCATAGTAAAAAAATAGTAATTATTGATGAGACAAACCTTTGATGCATATCAGGTGAAAATAGCCTAATCTACATGATAAAGTCCAAAATGAAATAAATATTGCAGTAAGGATCATTGTAAACAGTAGAAAGAAGCATAGTACTAGAAGAAAATCTCTGGAATAAGTATCTGACAATTCCTCTGCTGCCAGAAGAGTGATACCCTGGTAATCCTCAGGCACACCGAAAGTTTCTTCCTGGTCACAAGTTTCGTCCATCTAGTGGTTCTACTGACTTCAATGATGGAAATTAATTATTATTGTACACCACAAATCCCATAATCAATTCCTACCCAAGCGTGAAAGCATGCGCAATATGTTGCTATAGCAACAGCGGATCACAATAATAACTACTGTGACTGGACCGTAACATTTAGAAATGCCTGAGGCCAAAGATACTGGTAACGACGATGGGAAAGAAGATGTTGATAATAAGTCTGCGCCTGCTAAAGAGAAAAATGGAGGTTTACCGTCTGGAGTACGGCCAGTGTTTTTCTCCGCTGCAGGTCAGCAACTATTCGAATGCGTGGTTGAAAGTGACGTCACGGCTGAGAACCCTCACAAATTAATTAAGAAAGAAGTTATTTTGGAGGATTTTAAAAACCGGGCTGCAGTATCCGATTTTCATCCTGTCAAGAAAGATATACAGGTAAAAATTAACAATTCTTAATAGTGCACACCAAATCTACATCTTTGGGTGCACCTGAGGTGGAAAAATGATGTAGCTAGATAGCAGGAGCAGATCTAGGATTTAAGGGGGCTCTTTTCAAGAAGGGTGAAATAGCTAAGTGGAAAAGGTAGGCTATATTGTGGCTATTTCCTACAAGATTATAGCTATTGATTCTAGAACTGACATAAGGACTAAAAATATAACTTTTTTAAATGAAACTGATTAAAATTAATTTAAGTACAAAGACTTTAAATGATGAAAGTAGTTATATAATTGTCAAATTCAACCATGAAGAAATTAAATAACAACCACTAAATACCTGTCCAGAATTAATGGCTACGAGCTTGGTTTATAAGGACCGAGCTTGGTGTGCCATATTATAAGGACGAATAGTAAAATCCTGACTCAGCATGTCAGTAAGTAGATGTGCATTCATTACAAGATCGCAATTATTGGAGGACGAGATGACGGTCAATTGTTATTGTACGTAAGAAATAAATAGCTAAATAAATTAAGGCTCATTATGAAAAAAAGGGAAGCTTGTAACCAGTCGAGCCCCTCCTAAATCCGTCCATGATGAGGGTTGGTAACAATCAATGTTTGATTGCACTATTATTATAGGCCAGAACCAATTACTAAGCAGAGAAAGGGTCTAACATACAACTGTTGTTCCCTATTCATTAAAATAGGTGGATATCCGTATTGCAGCTATCCGTGTTGTGTCTTTACTAATGTGGGTTTATTGAATTTGCTGCTAGTTAATGAAAATTCCTTCCACCTGTCTTGTAGCCACAGGGTCATGTTATTTATTCTAATGGGATGATAACTCACTATTTTCAAGCACTTTTTATGTAAATTAATTTAGCTCTGTGAATAGAAAGTAGTCAATTTTTTTTTGGAATACTCCATAGATGAATAACCCTAGCCTGAATTAGACTCCATATTGTGTTAGTTGTGTGCCACTACTATTGTTATTGTATTTCAATTTCAAACTTGGACCCATAGCTTAGTCGCCCATCTGTTTTAAACGACTCAGATTGTTTTAAAGATGGACAGATTAGTTAGTATAACTTGGTGAGAATGTTTAAATACCAGTCCAGATACCTTCCCAGCCTGAAGAAGAAATTTCTCTAACGGGCTCTGTCAACACAGAACATATGATCGATCGATACAGTGCCATTGAGAATGATATTCAGGGCTCCTTGCATTTTGGGGGTTGTTATACTTAATGACCTGATAAAAATGAAACAAAAATTTTTTCAACTTTGCTCGCTTTTAATGTACCATATTTCTCAGTAATTTGCTAAAAGTCGACCTTTTTAACTGGTTCAACTATTTTATAATGGTCCAGACCATTCGTTTGACTTGCCTGTATATACTAAAATAACTGCTTATATGGTACTATCACTGTACAACTCACTCCTACAACTCTCCTCATGTATTTCTGTACAACTCACTCCTACAACTCTCCTCATGTATTTCTGTACAACTCACTCCTACAACTCTCCTCATGTATTTCTGTACAACTCACTCCTACAACTCTCCTCATGTATTTCTGTACAACTCACTCCTACAACTCTCCTCATGTATTCCTGTACAACTCACTCCTACAACTCTCCTCGTGTATTCCTGTACAACTCACTCCTACAACTCTCCTCGTGTATTCCTGTACAACTCACTCCTACAAACAACTCCCTCTCGTCGTATTTCTGTACACTCACTCCTACAACTCTCCTCGTGTATTTCTGTACAACTCACTCCTACAACTCCCCTCGTGTATTTCCTGTACAAATCACTCCTACAACTCGCCTCGTGTATTCCTGTACAAACTCACTCTACAACTCCCCTCGTGTATTTCTGTACAACTTCACTCCTACCTCTCTCTGATTCCGGTACAACTCACTCCTTACAACTCTCCTCATGTTTCCTGTACACTCACTTCCTACAACTCCCTCGTGTATTCCTGTACAACTCACTCCTACCACTCTCCTCGTGTTTTCCTGTACAACTCACCCTACAACTCCCCTCGTTTTGCTGTACAATCACTCCTACCACTCTCCTCTGTATTCCTGTCAACTCACTCCTACACTCTCCTCGTGGATTCCTTACACTCACTCCTAAACTCCCCTCTGTATTTCTGTACAACTCACTCCTACAACTCTCCTCGTGTATTTCTGTACAACTCACTCCTACAACTCTCCTCGTGTATTCCTGTACAACTCACTCCTACAACTCTCCTCATGTATTTCTGTACAACTCACTCCTACAACTCTCCTCGTGTATTTCTGTACAACTCACTCCTACAACTCTCCTCATGTATTCCTGTACAACTCACTCCTACAACTCTCCTCGTGTATTTCTGTACAACTCACTCCTACAACTCTCCTCGTGTATTTCTGTACAACTCACTCCTACAACTCTCCTCGTGTATTCCTGTACAACTCACTCCTACAACTCCCCTCGTGTATTTCTGTACAACTCACTCCTACAACTCCCCTCGTGTATTCCTGTACAACTCACTCCTACAACTCTCCTCATGTATTCCTGTACAACTCACTCCTACAACTCTCCTCGTGTATTCCTGTACAACTCACTCCTACAACTCTCCTCGTGTATTCCTGTACAACTCACTCGTACAACTCTCCTCATGTATTTCTGTTTCACATCAAGTATGAATTTTTATTTATTTTTTATTTATTTATTTTAGAATTACCCTGGAGAAGAAATTTTGATTGTATACGATGCAGACTACCAGTATGGAGAAAACTTCTATGTATGCTTAACAGAAGAAGCTAAAGAAAATATTTTGCAGGTATTTATGTAAGCGGGAAACTACAGAGAATGCCTTATAGAGTTTTATGAACTAAACATAACTAGGATGAACTGATAAAAAAAATTTAATATTGATGACTGACAACATTGACGATAATAACTGAAGCAAGCATATTAAGCAAATGATGAGTGGATACGAATAATGTGTTTGAAAGCCTCTAGGCCTTAGGCCTGAACAACCACAAAAACATTTGTGGGAAGGATGATACCGTATTAATGTGTAAATCTTTATGAATTTAAATCATTTAACTTTATACACTATTTATAATGGATTAAGTAACTGTTACATAAAGTTTCCACTCTTAGCTGGACAAACTATACGTGTGTGTGTGTGTGTGTTTTTGTGAGTCAAAGATTTCTTGTTGTATTAGGGTAAGCTTACCAATAACAAGTGTCTCAGGCAGGTGTTATAAACATAATCCTAAATTTGGTTTCATAGAGTGATGTTAAAACGGTCATAGAATTGACATTTTTACCTGGAAGGAGCTGGATGTGGACATTATGTAGACATCTCCATCCCAGTTTTAGTGCATGTGTAATGGATTGTTTTGTAGGAACACCAGAAAGCTCTTGAGGAGGAGCAAACACTAGCAGCTGAAGAAGAAGAGGATGAGATCCCGTGTACCCCTGAGCCCAGGGAGTGGGTGTGTCAAGGATCCGATGACAAGATTAAGGAAAGCCATTACTCAAACACAAGAAACCTAGTAAATTATGCTCATTAATTTGTACAATATCTTTATGTCAATTTTTTTTTAATTGCTTAGCTGAAGTATTCTTTTAAAAGGAAACGGCGCATGTTTGGATCCCGATATAAGTTTGGCAGTGAGCTTTGTGATGAAGACTCTGAAAACTGCTTGGATGTGGCATCTGTCCCTGGAGTCAGTGTAGACTTGCAGCGTATGGAAATGGAAATAGCAGTACAGGTAAGTCTGCTTGATGGTGACTTCCAATAGATGATAGTTGGTATTGTATCAGCAGCACTCGGTAAACATAGGACAGCAAAGCTCTTTCTCAGGCTTGATTTTACTAATATTGTTGTAGTCCATGGATTGTAGAGTGCTGTTCGTGATTTCTAGGAGTTGTCTAGGATCATCGCAGTCAGTGTATTGCATTGACCAGTGATAGCATACTATTTTTTTGTATAAGTTTAGTGCCACAATCCTGTAATTAAAAATAAATATACATTTTAAACAGGGTAAAATCAACCTCTCAGAAATAACTGCAGATTTATGGGGTTCAAAAAATCTGGGATATAATACAGCTATACAGTTTTACGTCATAACCAATTCTCCTTGTCTTGCAATTTATTATTGTTTGTTTGTTGTTGTTGTTGTTTTGTTTGTTTTTACTATTTATGCTCATAGAAAAAATGTATGTTTAGTGAAATATTAATAGAGAAGCAATATTTTTATGTATTTCTGAACTTTGTGAACTACCTTGAAAGTGTTGTATGCTACAGTAGGATCTACTGGACTCTGACAATACTATCAAGATTACTAAACTTGTGTGTATTGTATTTTGTAGTCAGTCCCAGAAGTAAAACATCAAAGTTGCCAAGTGGGGCAGCCAAAGCCTTACAGCAAAGCAGTACAATATATACCACTGAAGCTGGATGAAGAAGAGAAGCAAAAGATTCTTAACAAATTCAGTATGAGAACATTTCTTACTACTATCTATCCTAAGTAAGTTTACTGTATGATTAGTTTATATGCCCAGCTATTATAGAATGGAGTTGATGAAAGAAAGCATTCACAAAAGAGCTTAACTGACATAAAATATTTAGTGAGCCATGGGTGGTTCAATTTAAATATATTCACTACCCACACATACATATAGTAAGCGGTGAAAAATGTTCTGGATTCCGTTCCATAGTACGGCTATAAAACAGTAGTTTTTTTTTATTACTGTTGCATTCTGTACCGTTTTAACTAAACAACTGACACTGTTTACTAAAACAGTAAAGAAAGGGTTAAGCTTTTCAAACTATTCCCTGACAATTTCTAGCTAGAAACTCTTCCATAGCTATATCAGCAAGCTAAGGTCTTGTATTAAATGCTACGGGGATAGTGCTGAAGAACTTGTACAAAAATCTAACCTGCCTCAACAAAGCTTGCCGACTGAAGTTCCAACAGGCATACCTCTGTAACCAGGTCTGTATTTCATAGTCTTCTACTAGCTACTAGTGGACCTCCAGCAGTAAAAAAAAACTAAGCCCATGAGGGCCCCTACCATCTAGAAGACATCGATACTGTGCATTAGTCAAACATACTATTCTCCATGAAACAATTTAGAGTTGGACAGCTTCAATTTTTTTAAACACAAAAGCTCCACCTCAGGAGCCTGTAAACAAAAAATCAGAACATTTTATTGGATAAACAATTTTTTTTTATATTTCTTAGAGCAAGTCATACAGTAAATGGCGAAGATTAAAAAGGTAACGCAAGCGAACAATGTTTTATCAAACGTACCATTTTTCCCCCCGTTTTTTTTTTTTAATCGCGCCATGGCCGTTTGACAGAATGGAGTCCGAAGTTTTTTTTTGGCACCTACTGTATATTATTATCATGGACTTAATGCATGTATATGGCACATTAGCAGTGCATGTAATGGAGTAATTAAGTAAGGTGACCACTGGATAAGACTGACTTTAAGGCCTTGTGCAATGCATCATAGTGGCCTTCTTATTTGAAATATCTAGGCAAGCTAGTGATTTGTGCTAAACCACACCACTGGTTCATAGTTTCCCAATTAGCTCACTTTATAACATGTGTATTTAATTCAGGCTCGATTTGTTTCTTCAACAAAACATGGTGATGAACTTGTTTGAAGATGACTACATGCTCCTGTCGAGCACAGATGGTATAATCAGGAGCAAATCAGATACCAACTTGAAGGAATATCAGTCATTTGCTGATTTGAAGTTTTCCAAGAATAAAGTGATCAGTAGTATTGAATGGCACCCTACTATCAAAGGTGAGTTGTATCGAGAACTAATCTGAACGACACTATTGTTCTGAACATCATAATTACTGACAGATCAAAAGAAAAAGGCATTATATAGCAGATTCTGCATTTTCAAAGCATGAAGTGGCTAAACTAGAAATACAATACAGTTTTGGGACATCATCCATAATGCATAGCTAAACCCTACATTTTTTACTTTTTTTTTGTTTTGGGGGGGGGGGGGGGGGGGGGGGGGGGGGAAGTATCTAAGATTCATGCACTTTTTTTATAACTTATCACTTCTGCACTTGTTTCCTAATCTTTAGGTTCACTATTAGCAAATAAATGAGTGACAAGTGACTGTACATACGCACTGCAGTGAAATCATTGATTTTATTTTCATTGAGGAAATAAATGCATATAATTACAGCTGACTGTGTATTGCTTGTGTATATAGGAATTGTGGCAGTTTCATGCAGCGAGTCTGTGGCCTATGAGGATAGAATAGATCTTTCATCTTCACTGTTAAAAGATCGGTCATTAGTACTCATCTGGAGTTTTGCAGATCCGATTCATCCAGTTCTCTTTCTAGAAGGCCCAGAGAGTGTGCAGTGCTTCAAGTTAGTGGGATTGTTGCTTTACCTTATACACTTCACAATCATGTTTTAAGAACTAGGTATCAAGATAGTAGAATTTCTATTGTTTTATTTTAGACGATGCACAATATATTTTTTTATGTTAGGTTTTGCCCTTCAAATCCTAACCTGATTGCTGGAGGATGTGTTAATGGCCAGATAGTTTTGTGGAATATTCAGGAATATCAAGACCTTTTGCAAATAAACAGACATGTAGAAGCAAAAACTGTGGCTGCCTCTATGGTAATTAATTTTAAAATATATTATTGTTGATTTAAATTAATTTCAGATGGATTGTAGTAGTAGTAGTAGCAGTAGTAGTAGTTAACCATAGTTTTGAGGAATTATCATTGATAACTGTCCCAATCCCAAGGGCAAAGCCCAAGTGAGAGGATGGTTATCTAGAGAGCATTCCTAAAGCTGCCATGGTTTTCATTTTATTCCATAGCCGCTTTCAAATAAAAACAGTGGTGATAAGCATTGGTATCCAGCCAGTGAATTCACGGGGGGGGGGGGGGGGGGATGGCCACACGAAAGTTTTGTGGCAAGTGTCACTCAAAAATACCAACGACAGTATTTGTTCCATTTCCGCTGCCTTCAACATTAAACATGGTGATAAAGAGTGGATCATAGTGAGGTTTACAAGACAAGACTTTATACTACCATTCTCAGTTTGTGACGGGATTGAAAAACCATGGATTATTTGCAAAGCCAGCAACTGTGGTACCAAATTGGTTGTCAAATGCAAGTTTAAAGGGTGGATATCACTTGTTTAGGGTGATATCAGTGAGTCACTTAGCAACTATTTAGTGTTATACATGAACATCATATCTAATAACATGAGGGACTTTCATGCTCTACGCGTGTCTGATAAAGTCTGTGATTTGGCTCCCATGAGTAAGTTAAAAGTTTTAGCCCACTTAAACTAAAAACCAACTCCACTGTTTTACTCCAGTATTTTGATGAGTTGATGTAATGTCACACAATCCTGTGATTTCACAACCCCAGTATGATATGGTAAAGGTAATATGGTATCCTCAAACATGTGCACAATGAAGTTTATTGACCAAGTTACAAGTGTAAATACTCTTATTAATAGCATATGATGTAATGTGCGTACTTGTAGGCAGTATTCGACACTGAACCTAAACTGGACCATGCTCCCATGGTGCTGAACAGTGTGACAGCCTCCATTAAGGATGGCCATTCTCGAGAAGTGACGGATCTACATTGGATACCACATAACATTGAGATCTGTAGGAAGACAGGAGGAGTCTTGAAGAACCCTTCACATCTGTGTAACCAACTCATCAGTTGTAGCTTAGATGGGTAAGTAAAGTATAGTAAAAAAAAATAACAGATTCTTAATACCCTCTGGAAAATTCTCATGTCCTTATTCAATGAACAAGCAGAGTGAGTGTGTCTCTCTCATACTGCGTGCTACATTTGTGTCACCTGTTTTAATACGAAAAGGTAGGGTTAAGTATTTGAACAAGGTTTACAGATGGGACACTATAGGCGCATACACTTGGGGCAGGCGTGGTCAATTGACAAGCAAAAAATCTTTAAAAATACCCTGAATTTTTCTCGTGTACTGCTATGGAATGGATAAATGGCAATGGTTCATATTTTTCCCAGGCTTGGGGCCAAGTGGGGTTGACCCTATAACGATGTTATATTGTAACAGAATTTTACTGAAATAATCAACAATAGTTCACGTGGTAAGGTGAGTAAATAGAAAAGTACAATAAAAATCAACAATTATGTAAAATTTTCAGTCACCATGCAGGATTGTAGTGAAGTCTAAACTTTGAGTAGGGCTTTCTTGAGATGCGATGGACTTTCTGTTTTTAAGTTTGATAGGTGCTTTCTCCTAAGTACTTGGTAGCCTGAAATCACTCCGGCAAAAGCAGAAGTAAATTTCACACACCGTAGCAATCATGATCTGTTCCGTAGGTGTTTGGTGCCCTAAGAGTGTGAGCGCTTCCTTCAAGGTTAGTCCATTACTGTCATTTTAATTGAAATATTCCAAATTGAGAACTATACGTATAGTTAAAGTTTGCTAGAGTTCTGAAGTTTATTGTAACTGAAATTGATGATGAGACAGCTGGAGAGTATACTAAAAAAAATAGAACAGCTGCAACACACAAAACAGGCAGCAACCAGTACAGGAGGAGGTAGTATAATAACTGCCTCTACAAAAACAAGCAATTAACATTCCAGCTTGGTTCCGTCTTATGAAGATATTAATAAAGATGAAGTCTGTTTAACATTCACCAAACATTGGGTCAGTATGTACACAAAGGATGCTGAGCCTTCTAACTGCATCCAAGCTAGCCTGCTCTACTACCACATACTTCTAGCTGCATACAAGCTAGCCTGCTCTACTACCACATACTTCTAGCTGCATGCAAGCTAGCCTGCTCTACTACCACATACTTCTAGCTGCATGCAAGCTAGCCTGCTCTACTACCACATACTTCTAGCTGCATGCAAGCTAGCCTGCTCTACTACCACATACTTCTAGCTGCATGCAAGCTAGCCTGCTCTACTACCACATACTTCTAGCTGCATACAAGCTAGCCTGCTCTGCTACCACATACTTCTAGCTGCATGCAAGCTAGCCTGCTCTACTACCACATACTTCTAGCTGCATGCAAGCTAGCCTGCTCTGCTACCACATACTTCTAGCTGCATGCAAGCTAGCCTGCTCTACTACCACATACTTCTAGCTGCATGCAAGCTAGCCTGCTCTACTACCACATACTTCAGTTACCAAAACAAACCTCATATGCCCTTAAAAACCTTTTTAGACCGGGCATAAGTAGTAGGTATCTTTAAGAAATTGTCTATGATACTTTACCAGATGACAAATTAGTAAGTCATTTCAATTTTCTGTGTATGGTTTGACCGAACCCCTTGAACCCCTCCCCGGCTACGGTACTGCTAAAGTGAACTATTTCCACTTGTTGTTTTTGTTGTTGCTTTTCTTAATAAGAATTTACGTTATAAATATATAATTGAGTTGGTTAGATGGTACTGTTACAATGTTGTGAAAAATAGCAAACCCTATCCTCATTTTTCAGCTGTTCTCAAATAACCAGAATTGAAAGCATAAAAATAGTTATGGCTATTGTGCTGTGCATGTATATTGATGCTTTAGCATTAGATTTACCTCTAAATTGCAGATCTGTGTTGGTATGGGATATTAGACCACCAGTAGAAAGACACAAAAGCCAGGCCAACCAAACTAGGTCAAAACCTGAAGAGACTTCTTATGCACATTTGGATCTGACATGGATGCCTTTCATTAGAGTAAGTGAGATAAAATGCAGCTATTGCAAAATGGTAAGAAATACACTAAGGTTGTTATTGTTGTGGCTATTAATTTTATTTTTAATATTGTCATCATTATTAAGGGTGACTGCACATCGCCTAGGCAATTTTTTATTGATGGTTGCTATGCACGATTACTACTATTGTATTCTTACAGGAGCTTCTTCACTACAACACAAAGACAAAGTACAGTAGGAGACAAAAAAAAAGTTCTGTAGTACGGCCGTAAAACGGTAGTTTTTTTACCGTAGTTTTTATCGTTGCGTTCCATACCGTTTTGACTAAATGGCCAACACCGTTTACTAAAACGGTAAAAACCGGTGAAGCATTTCCGTCGATTCATATTTTCTAGCTAGAAACTCTTCTATAGCTATATCAGCAAGCTAAGGCCTTATATCGACCATTAAACGCTATGGGGATAGTGAAAAAAAGCTCGTACAAAATTTTAACTTGCTTATAAAGTTGCAGACCGAAATTCCTATGGGCACAGAGCTATAACGAGGTCTGCACTTCGTAGATCTTCTGTTAGCTACTGATGGACCTCCAGTAGTAAAAAAATCTAAGCCGGAGAAGGCCCTAACTTCGAGAAAACGTCGATACTGTGCGGTGGTCGAACTAACAATTCTCCACGAGACAACTTCGAATAGGACGGCTTCAATTTTTTTAAACCCGAAAAGCTCCGCCTCTGGAGCCTATAAACAAAAAATCGGAACGTTTTATTGGATAAACGATTTTTTATATTTCTTTGAGCGAGACATATGGTGAACGAGAAAGATTAAAACGGTAACACGGTCGAACGGAACGGCCGTTTTTTAACAAACGATGTACAGTTTTCCCCCCGTTTTTTAGTCGTGCAACGGCGGTTCTACGGAACGAAATTCGGAATTTTTCTGTGTCTCCTACTGTACCTGCCGAAGGCACTGCTCACTCATTTTAGAGCGAATCTGGAAGAAATATTGGGGCCTGGTTATAAAACTTTGTAGCACTTTTTTGGAGCGGTGCAGTAAGTTGGAGCTCCGCAATTTGGTGCACTACTAGCCAAGCCGATACTCTATGCAAGACAACGAGTTCTTTTCCATTTCAATATTACTTTATGATTTATTCGCAATTTTTTCTTTTTATATGATATTGAAAAATTCACGTTGTGGTGCAGTTCATTTTTTGGGGGGGTTTACCCGTGTGTAAAAAAAAATTGTCGTTCTCATTATTAGATTCCAAGAAAAACTGATACAAAATTTGGAACTTTAATTCCACTCGCAATTCTTAAGAAATAGCCTCGCCCCCATGTCTCGTACTACTACTAGTACGCAAGCAAATTTTTTTCAATTGATTTGTATTGGTTCTAAAAAGAGCCTGCCTATATTAAGAGTAAACAAACATCAATACAACAATAACAAGAGAGTCAGAAGAGTGAGCAGTTTCTTGGAGATAGTCCAAGGTGATGGTATTAGATCTGCGCTGCTTGGGAAGTCTTCGCTCCTCAGAAATCGAGCCTGCTGAATTCATCCGACCCGCTTGAGTTCAGGTGCGCAGAGCCCGGAGAACGGCTGCAGGAGGAGAGGCAGCCTGGGGCACCTTGCTGCGTGAGCTCAGATGACGTATGGAGTGTTGCTGTAAACGGCTATGAGACAACAAGAAGCTGAACTAAAACACCACAACTTCGCAAAGTATACTTCTGCTACTATTGTGCAATTTTTTCTGCTCGCGTATTAATGAATGGTGGGGTATTGGCGGGGAATAAATTAATGTTCAGATCTACAGGCGGTGCGTGTTGCTATGTGCGGCCACCCTTAAATAGAACAACTATTATTATTATTATTATTATTATTATTATAATTATTATTATTAGGTGCCTTTACCACGTACTGACATGCCTGGAAAATATTTTGCCACTAGAATTAGTATCAAGGAGAAGCATACAGAAGTATCTAAAGGTAGGCTCATTTTTTATAGTTATAATTTCCTTTGCAGAAAGTATATTATAACAAAAATGTAAATATAACTTTACAGAATAATGAGTGGAATTCAGGTGGTGGTAGACCCCCTGATTCAGCCAGGTTGAGGTCCAGTTATATGTAATGATATTCACATGTTTTCCCTCCAAAACCATTAGTTTGTGCTAGACAGTTTCGTGCAGGTAACAGTGAAGGCATCCATACTCGTGCAGGTAACAGTGAAGGCATAGCTGAATATAAATGTCCATACTTGTGCAGGTAACAGTGAAGGCATAGCTGAATATAAATGTCCATACTTGTGCAGGTAACAGTGAAGACATAGTTGAATATAAATGTCCATACTCGTGCAGGTAACAGTGAAGACATAGTTGAATATAAATGTCCATACTTGTGCAGGTAACAGTGAAGGCATAGTTGAATATAAATGTCCATACTCGTGCAGGAAACAGTGAAGACATAGTTGAATATAAATGTCCATACTCGTGCAGGTAACAGTGAAGGCATAGTTGAATATAAATGTCCATACTCGTGCAGGTAACAGTGAAGGCATAGTTGAATATAAATGTCCATACTCGTGCAGGTAACAGTGAAGGCATAGTTGAATATAAATGTCCATACTTGTGCAGGTAACAGTGAAGGCATAGTTGAATATAAATGTCCATACTCGTGCAGGTAACAGTGAAGGCATAGTTGAATATAAATGTCCATACTCGTGCAGGTAACATTGAAGGCATAGTTGAATATAAATGTCCATACTTGTGCAGGTAACAGTGAAGGCATAGTTGAATATAAATGTCCATACTCGTGCAGGTAACAGTGAAGACATAGTTGAATATAAATGTCCATACTTGTGCAGGTAACAGTGAAGGCATAGTTAAATATAAATGTCCATACTTGTGCAGGCAACAGTGAAGGAATAGTTGAATATAAATGTCCATACTCGTGCAGGTAACAGTGAAGGCATAGTTGAATATAAATGTCCATACTCGTGCAGGTAACAGTGAAGGCATAGTTGAATATAAATGTCCATACTCGTGCAGGTAACAGTGAAGGCATAGTTGAATATAAATGTCCATACTCGTGCAGGTAACAGTGAAGACATAGTTGAATATAAATGTCCATACTCGTGCAGGTAACAGTGAAGGCATAGTTGAATATAAATGTCCATACTCGTGCAGGTAACAGTGAAGGCATAGTTGAATATAAATGTCCATACTCGTGCAGGTAACAGTGAAGGCATAGTTGAATATAAATGTCCATACTCGTGCAGGTAACAGTGAAGGCATAGTTGAATATAAATGTCCATACTTGTGCAGGGTACAACAGTGGAGGGCATAGTTGAATATATAAAGGTCCATACTAGTGGCAGGTAACAAGTGAAGGCAAGGAATATGGAAGTCAAACTTGTGCACCGGTAACAGTGAAGGCATAGTGAATATAAATGGGCCATACTCGTGCAGGTGGTAACAGTGAAGGCCCGAGCTGAATATAAATGGTCCATACTCGTGCAGGTGGTTAACAGTGAAGACATAGCATGAATATAAAGTCCATACTGTGCAGGTACCAGTGAAGGCATAGTTTGAATATAAATGTCCATACTTGTGCAGGGAACAGTTGAATGAAGGCCATAGTGAATCTATAACTGTCCATACTATGCAGGTAACAGGAAGGCATAGTGAATATAAATGTCCATACTAAGTGCAGGTGGTAAAAATTGAAGGCCATAGTTGATATAAATGTCCATACCGTGCAGGTACCGTGAAGGCATTGTCCACCCCCCCCCCCCCCCCCACCCCCCCCCCCCCCCCCCCCCAACCCCCCCCCCCCCCCACCCCACCCAACCCCACCCCTCCCCCCCACCCCCCCACCCCCCCCCCCCCCACACCCCACCAAAAAACCAACCCCCCCCCCCCCCAACCCACCCCCCCCCCCCCCCCCCCCGCATATTTGGAAGATAGTAGCGTCATTTGCTGTATGCTGCGGTTGTTCTGCCGAGTGGAACTGTTCACTGCAACCACTGCACAGCTTTCTATGGCCATCTCAATCATTGTTGCCATCCAGGAATCCAAATTAGTAGAGAAGTAGATTACCAGAACTGTTGTAACTTTGTGCTCGAGTTCAATGGGTACCGCTTGACACACAGACACATTAAAATTGTGCAGACAAAATAATATAATTTTTTATTAATTTGTAAAAATTACATGAAAATGTTTACTATTTCTGTATTGAAAACTGCTGCTAGCAGTGCCATTCATGCGTCCCCTCATAGCCCTAGTGACAACAGTCAGGAAGACTACCTCAGCTGGAACAGTAGGATCCTGCAACTTGCTTAATTTGGAATCCAGTGATTTAAGCCTCCATACTCATTGTAATTGTAGCACAATAGTAGTAGCTCAATATATAAAATGATCAAGTGCATTAATTAAAGCATTAATTTCTTTCCATGGCAGTGTGTAAACTTTGACTATATGTTTGCACCACCTTAAAACAGTTGTAGAGTTCAAAGATTTGTAGACAAAAGAAAGGAGGCTGCATCGACATTGGCTTAGGCACAGTTATATATGTTCTATTTAACCCTCAGCACGCATGCACAAGACAGTTATAGTAGTCATCGTGTCTATTTGTCTGTCATGCTCTGATTTTGTAGGCGTGATTGCAACGTAGTGATAAGGGGCATTGCCCACATAAGCTAGTATATATATGCTGAGCTGACAACTTCGCGTTTTCTCAACAATCAGCCCGAAATTTTTAAAAATAGTGCAATAAAAGGCCTTAAATCTTTGTTCTAAGTAAGTTCTTCCTAGATCAACGATTAATTGTCAGTAATTTTTTGCTGCCTGCGGTAGTTTTGCTGGAGCTAAACTGAGTGCTGGAATTGGAATTTTGCATTGAAACTATATACCGGTGAATATCTCCTCCATATTTAACTTTCTTATGAAGACAGTATTTACATCTACCATTTTCATTACTGGAGCTGGATTAATACCTGTTTGGAATAGCCAAATAAATTATTCTTTCAGTCTGAGAAATGATTCCTTATAGCTAGCCTGCGTATAGTAGCACTGAGGGTTCGCATCTTTGGTGCTTCATTCATTTTGAATCTAGTTGTTACTATTGATATAATATTCTAAATGATTGAAGCAGTTTTTATTAGCTGTCACAATGAGTCACCACAGGTGCGAACCCTCAGTGCTACTATGCACTAGCTAGCTATTACAAAATCATCTCAGACCAAACAATTGGCTATTCTTATCAGGTACCAATATAGCTTGAGCAATGATAATGGTAGATGTAAAAAAGAAGAATAAAAGAAAGGCTAGAGACACTCACCGGTATATATTTTCAATGTGCAACTCCACTTCCAGCACTTTGTAACTTTCCTTGCATCAACAACAAAATACCGCAGATAGCAAGAAATTAATTGCTCATGTGATTATGACATGACAATAGGGGGCGTTATCCACAAAGGCTAGTACCTGCATGGAGCTGATAGCTTCATGTTTTCTCAAAAACCAACCCAAAATTAAAAAAGGTAGCACAATAACAGGTCTTAAATTGTCATTCTGAGTAATTTTATACCTAAATAGTAGTTAATTGCCAGTATCCAAAATCAGAGTGTGACACAGACAAACAGATAAAATAACTACTATAACCGTATCACGCATGCATGCTGATAATTAATAAGTTTATCACCAGTGACAGGCATGAAATGTATTGATTGGTTGTTGCAGAAATGTTTGGAAGTCCTGTGGACACAGAAGCGATAGTTACTGGAGAACTAATCGAAGATGCCAATACTAACTTTTTTGTTGGTACAGAGGTAAATCTCAACAATGTGTTAGATAAGTTAATGCTGTTCACTTAGCTGTATCTCTTTAACTGATTGATTACATATTGTACTCTAGGATGGTGAAATTGCGTATTGTGACTGGAAACCAAAGAAAGATTCTGACAGCGGCAAACTTTTGGGTAATTTTTTTTTAATTTATAGGCAAACAAGCAAAGCAAGCAAGACGCTTTCAGGAGTAACTCAATCAATACCATATGTAATACATATGTAGGTATACATACGGTAGAACAACTTATTTGCATGAGTGCCTAATAAGTTGGTAAGGTTTCATGAAAAATAACTAACTTCAAATTCTATAAAAGCTTTTCTGCTTGGAAGTTGTTTTTTTGTTGTTTTTTTTGTTTTTGTTTTGTTTTTTGTTGTTGTTTTATGGTTTAAAAGTGTTCGTGTGAGAAATCACCTAGATTGTGTCCCAAAATTATTGGGGGGGGGGGGGGGGGGGGG